>AMFJ01007704.1_pt1 | contig 30649 bp, 30 predicted proteins | sample 427208 | NCBI WGS metagenome assembly AMFJ01 (sample SAMN02954298, study PRJNA114691) | groundwater metagenome | biome: aquatic; feature: subsurface aquifer; material: sediment; isolation source: subsurface aquifer sediment | place: USA: Rifle, CO | collected 2008-08 | reverse complement strand
TCTATCTGCTCGTCAATTACAGGAGGTTGAGCAGGTTCATCGCTTACCGGCGGGTTAGCTGGCTCATTTGCAGGTGGCTGAAAAGGATTATCAATTACTGGAGGAGTAACTGGCTCTTCAGGAGGATCTATTGGCTCGTTAATTACTGGTGGTTCAGCTGGTTCATCAACAATTGGTGGTTGCGCTGGCTCATCTATTACAAGAGGATTAACTGGTTCGTCAACAACTGGTGGGTCAACTGGTTCGTCAACCACAGGAGGATCTATCTGCTCGTCAATTACAGGAGGTTGAGCAGGTTCTTCATCTACTGGAGGATTAACTGGCTCTTCTATTGCTGGAGGATTGTTTGGTTCTATTGGAGTATCAGCAGAAGAAGTTATATATATACCTTCAAATAAGGGATTAATTGTTGGAGTTTTTTCATCATAATATAAAGGAGTTGAATTCTGTGTTGGAGTGGTTGTAAGAAATAAGGATGGTTGTTGAGTAAATAAAGAATTAAGAGTTGGTGTTAATGAACTATAGTATAAAGGCTGACTAAAAACTATGGGCTGTGGCGCATTAAATAAATTGTTCACCGTAGGAGTATACGGACTATAGTATAGTGATGATGTAGAGTAATTTACTGGATACATAACACAGTCCCTTTATTTAAAATTTAACTTAACCACATTTTATAGATGTCCCACTACATATATAAAAACATCGAGATATTGAAAAAATATATAAACAGTATATATCGTTACACGTCGTTACAAAGACACAAAAACAGGCTATGATGTTTCATAGCCTGCATATATATTAGATGGCTCTCTACTATTCTATATCAGGTAATTATCCTGTTTAATATACATATTACCCATATATTCATTCCACTGTGACCTTGAATAACCGCTATATTCAGAAAATTTGCCTGCATATGCGTCAGTAATATTATTTATATGGCTATGTAATACATTTGATCCAACTGTTATCCAGGTTGTAACTGCTTCTGCAGCTGCGGTTTTTCTTGACTCGGTTTTACATTCTTTATATAAAAGCAAAGATTTCATAGCTCGTTTTGCTGCAGCAATGCCAGCTGAGTCAGTTGGATTAACTATGAGCCTTGAATCGCTAGAACTTGTAATGCTTCCTGCGCCGTCAAAAGCGCCGTCAAATGCTTCATCAATACTGCTGGAACTTCTTCTTGCAGCATCTACAAAATTCTGTGCAAGAATATTAGCTTTATCATTTAAGCTATATATTACAGGAGCTGCAAGTCCTGATCTATCGCTTTGTACCATTGTCTGAGAAGCTACATCATAATGTAATACATCATTATCATCAACTTTACCATCATTGTTAACATCATAATTTAACTTTGTAATTCCGTCATTTTTAATTCCATCATTATCAACAGCGCCTACTAGTTGACTTAGTAAACCAGTATCACCGTATTTTACTGCAATTTGATCTTCTATTTCATTTGCTTGCAGTTTTTGAGTGATTGTTCTGCCTTTATAGTCAACTGTTAAAACAGAGTTAGCATAATTTACATTAGCACCTGCCTGTTGTAATGCAGGGTCATTTGCATTGATCTGAGTGCCATTATTGTAAATCTCGTATTGTCCACCTTTATGGGACACGATGTTTATATCAGTTCCTTTAAGCGCGAGATTCTGATCGGTAATAAACATTGCATTACCAATTGAACTTTTATCAAATTTAGCACTAAGTGAAAAATCATCATTATCTAATACTGAATATACATTACCGGCTTTGCCTTGAAAATCAAAAGCCTGTTTTTTATCACCATCAAAATTCAATTCGAAATGAGGATCACCCCAGGCACGTGTTAATGCTGTTTCATCAGCAAACGGATTTACAGGAGGATCAACCGGCGGGTCGACTGGTGGGTCAACTGGAGGATCAACCGGAGGGTTTACCGGAGGATTAATTGGTGGGTCAACCGGAGGATTTACTGGAGGATTTACCGGAGGATTAATTGGTGGGTTTACTGAAGCTTCGAAAGGCTGTATAAATAAACCTTCAAATAAACTGTTCATCGTTGGGGTTAATGAACTTTTATACAAATTTTGGCTATATTTTGGGTATAAATCCTGTTGTGCTTGATTCTTGCGCACTACACTTATGTAGGCATTAGGATCATTAAGGTTATACACAGTTAAACCGTACATACTATATCTCCCTAGATTTAAACTTGCAATTTACTACTTACTATCTGAGTCCCTCATATATATAAAAACATCGAGATACCGAGAAAATATATAAATAGTATATATCGTTACACTTCTTTACATCTTTAAATATAAAAGCAGGGTATACAGTCGTATACCCTGCTTTTTCTGTGATTTTATAAATTTAATTAGCGCTTGAATATAAGGTTTTTTCTATAGATTTTGCTACCTCAGAGGCTTGTTTCTTCAAAGATTCAATATCGCCATTATTTTCTATAACATAATCCCAATCTTTTATCTTATCAAGATCTGTTTCCGTTGGATCAGCTTCACTTACCAACTGCCCTCTTTTTAACCTTTCCTCACGCAATGAAGTGATTCTTATAGTTATTGCTCCAAGTTTTTTGAACGTATTTAGCTCATACTTGAATCGAACATCAGAAACTATTATATTTCCTTCTTCTTCCAATACTTTTTTAATCCAGTAATCAGGATCTTCTGCTCTACCTTTATTGCCTAATTGAATTAACTCTGCTCTGTAAAGAGGTTTGTTTCTATCAACCTGATTGAAAGAAAGTTTTTTCTTTTTGGCAAATTCTTTTTTTATAGAATCAGCTAAAGGCGTTTTCTTAAAATCTGCTAAGTGTTCCTGCAATAAATTTGCTACAGTATCTTTACCGGAATATTGCTTACCGGAGATAGCTATAATCTTTTTTTTCGTCATTGATTCCACCTCCTATATAAACTATTAGGTACGTTACTTGCATCTAATATTTTTCCAACTACAAAATTTATACTGTCTTCTAAAGTCTGAATGTCAGCATAAAAACCTACTATAGGAGGAACAATTTTCACTCCTATATTTGATAATTTAAGCATATTTTCAAGATGTATACTGCTAAAAGGGGTTTCTCTGGGTACTATGATTAATTTTTTAAACTCCTTTATTATAACATCAGCGGCTCTGGTTATTAAGTTCTCTGCTAATCCTGTAGAAATAGCAGCAACCGTAGCCATGCTCGCAGGAGCAATTATCATCCCCGAAATATCATATGATCCGCTTGCTGGTCCTGCCCATAGCTCATCATTAAGCCATACTTTAAGGAAATTATCTTTACTTGAAAGTTTAATAAAACTTAGGATATTTTGTTTAATAGTTTCTGAATTATGAGATAAATCAAGATCCAGCTCCTGTTTTGCTACATAATAAGCATTCTGGGAAATAATCAAATCAACTCTATACTCATTTTCCAGCAAAAACTCTAAAATTTTAATTCCATATATAATACCACTTGCCGCTGTTATAGCCAGTACTATTGGCTTATCTTTATTCATTGATTTCCACTCTTAAAAATACATATGTTACAAATTATATAACTAAAATAACAAAATTATAGTCTATAAAATTGTTTATTATGATTTATATTCACAATAAAGATTTGCTTACAACAAAATAAACTACCAATTATATGGTAGTTTATTTTTATTTAAATTTATATTCTATGCCATGATATTTAATTTTTTGCCTTTTTGTAGAGATCCATTTCCTTGTCCACAGCAATTACCTGTCTGAGACTGGGACATACTCATTAAAGAATGAGCCCTTGCCGCGATTGACTTATCTGCAGAGGACATATCGCCTCCCGGTGCTGAAGCTGCTCTATAGGCTACTTCTGCTTCTTTATATGTTTTTTCAGGATTAGCTTTATCAACGCCTCCCGGCATGCGAATTGGAACATGACCTCCGACAGCTACGCCATTAGTATCTGTTTCAATTACGATACCTCCTACTTGTGAGCCGCCTGCTGATTTATGCAGCATCTCATGAGCAAAAATACTATTGTATCTTTCCTGCTTTATTGCTTCAAACCCTTGAAATGCTTGCTCTCTATTGGCAACAGCATTTGTTTGAGGATTTATAAAAGCCTGCTCTCCTGTCGGGCTTTTTTGTGGAGCTTGAATAGGTAACGTAATTGGACTGATCATGTGACCTCACTTACATAGATTTATTTGGTCTATTAAATATATAAAAAATTTTTTCTCAGTAAATTTGATATTTTGGAAAAAATTTGTAACAAACCATAACTTTGTATTTAGTAAAACAAGCAATAAGTTGCTGCTTTTTGTTTTATTTAAAAAGATATCAAATACGTTTTGGTTGGATAATCGGAGATAATAAATGCTAAATCAGGTAAATAGCTCTCATAATCGATATAATATGGGATATATATCTCCATCTTATCTCCCAACAATCAACAATAGCTATACACCTCCGACTACGGATTATCAAAATACAGGGTATGTAGGCTCTCAATACATGAGGAGCTACGCTTATCCTCAAATCAAACAAACAACCCGGAATAATTATTCTAATCCTCAAACTGTTTATCCTCCTCAAGGAATTTATACTCAACAGGCAGTACAAAATTCGAATATAATTCCGTGGATCACTGACCCGATAATTCAAACAGCAATAAATGCACTCAGAGAAGTCAGATATTTACCCGGTGATACAGAGTATATGAAAAATCTTGGAGTCAACATCCTCTATAATAATGGAGAAGAAGCAATACAAACTATTTTAAACAGAGGATTAAGAGTAGAGTTTGGCCCCGTTAGCAATCCTAAAGTTCATGCCCAATTAGACAATGATAATAATCTAGTTATAATTAATGAAAAATACAGAGGAAATACAAATCCTGCTGTAACTTTGGCAATATCAGAAGCTATTTTCCATGAACTGGGGCATGCCAAAGATAATGACGGAATATCTTCTATTCAAGAAGAAATCAATTGTCTGGCGCTAAATACCCTAGCTAACAGATACCATCAACAAATTTATCCACAGGTATTCAACTCCCCCGGTAATGCTGAAATACTGGATAATGGAGTATCTCTATATACCAGACTATTCTTTGACCCAAATCCAAAAAAGGAGGCACTTGTAAACAGAATTATCGAGAAATATGGCAATTTGCCAATGGAAAGCCCTAATCATAATATCCCTCTTTCAGCAAAGATCTCGGAAAAACTAAATCTTAACTAATGTAAAAAATTTACAAAAATTTACAAAAAACCTACTACAGGGCTAACAAATTCTACTTATCTCATTTTTAGCGTATTTTTTACACTTCTAATTAAAATGTATTTATGATAGTATCATGGCAACTGGTAGTATATAGCCAATTATACAAATTATATATACTCAACTAAAAACAAAAAAAGGAGAGTTTACTTATGGTCACAATGGTAGAGAAAAGTGCCAAAAAACAAGTATTGGCAAGAGTCAAAGATGAATTTGAGAACTACTTAACAGAACAATGTGTGAAAACCACGTTTAATGGTATTGAGGTGGCTGAATTCTCTTGGTATAAAAAGACCTTAGGTATTAAAAGCTAAACAAACATATACAATATATAAAAAAAGAGCGAGACAAAAATCTCGCTCTTTTTTATATTTAAGCTTTCTGAAACACAAATCTATCATTTAAATAACAGTACTAGAGCCTAGTAACGAAACAATTCACTAAATAATGCCTTGCTGTTTAGAATGACAATATCTCATATGCAAAATATTCCTTAGAATTACATTTTTCCATTATTTGATAACCGTTAAAATTTCTGAAATCTCTTTTTTATGCCTTACAGGGATGTTTTGAATATCGGGTCTTCCCATGCAAAGCAAAGAAACCAACTGATAAGGCGGCTTTATATTCAGGATTTCTTCCAGTTTTTCATACGCATATATTGGTGCTGTCAGCCAGCAGGTTCCATAACCTATTGCATGGGCTGCAAGTGATAAATTTTCTATAGAAGCGCCTATGCTTAATAGGTCAGGATGTGGTCTTCTTCTTTCTATCTCTTTTTCAGAAAAACCTTTTTTCTTCATTAAATCCGTTATAACTGAACTCTTAGGCTCCATTAATACGGCAATATTTACAGGAGCATCGGTAAAAAATAAAGAATATTGCTTATAATATTCTATCCTGTCCTCAAATCCCTTCGATTCTTCCCATTTTTTGATTTCATCATATGACTCTATAATTGCCTGTTTCATTCTGCTTTTTATTTCAGTGTCATATATTACCACGTAATGCCACATTTGAGCATTGCTGGCGCTAGGGGCCAATCTTGCAGCATTTATTACTGTGTTAATATCCTCAAGAGGTGGAACATCAGGCTTGAATTTTCTTACAGAAAGTCTTGTTTCTATCGCTTCAAAAAGGTCCATTTATATCTTCTCCTTGATACAAGTTAGTGATGTTATCATTAAAATTATTCTATAATAGATTTATAAATATACTAACGGGAGACCTAAAATGTTAAAACATGGTTTTATTGCCAGTCTACTGCTTTTATTAATTTATTTTATTGCTGCACCATATGTCAATTCTCAATCGGCCTATAAAGATAACTATAATCTATATCCTCAACCCTCTACTAATCACGAAAATGTGCTTATTATTCTTGATAGCTCGTACAGCATGATAGAAGAAATTAATGGTGAAAGAAAAATTGACATGGCAAAAAGAACCATTAATCAGGTATTAAACCAACTTCCTCCTAATGTATGGGTGGGATTAAGAGTTTATGGCCATAAGAACGGTTTTTTAGGATTCAATGCCTGTAAAGCATCCGAATTAAAAGTCGCTATAGGGCCTAATAATCAATCTTCCATCGCTCAAGAACTTGTTCAAATAAAACCTGTTGGCTGGACTCCTATTTCATACTCAATTGAGCAGGCTTTAGCCTATGATTTTAACGGGTTACAAGGAAAAAATAGAATAATTCTTGTCAGTGACGGGATGGAAACTTGTAATGGAAGTCCCTGTGATTATGCGGTAAATCTGGTAAAAAACAATGTGGACTTAAAAATTGATGTAATTGGTTTTAACATTTCTGAGCCTGCTGCTATTAGTCAGCTTAAATGCACCGCTTTAGCCACAAAAGGCAAATTCTATACAGCAAATGATGCCAATGAATTAGCTGATAGGTTAAGTAAAAGCTTAAATGTCACTAAAGAAGTTCAAGGACGGATAATAGTCCCAAAATTCTAAAATAATGCTCCTTTAACAACTAGGTGGTATTATACCAATTCTAGTATTAGTTATTTAAATTATATGATGCTAATATATTGGTAAAAGTAAAACGTTAGGAGATTATGGAAATTATGACAAATAAGAAGAAATTTTTATTATTTGGACTCTCAGCTTTAATTACAGTTAATTTAGCAGCTAATAATCTCTTTGCACAGGTTATACCTGATAAAACTGAAGTTAAGCCTGTAGCAGAAGTTAAGGCAGTAGATATTAAAGCAGTAAATCCCTTAGAACTAATTTCAACCCCTCAGGCTTATATAAACAGCAAAGTTAAAATAGTTGCAAAGTTTGATAAGTTTTCCACTCTTGGACTTGATTACACCCCAGCATTTAGAAATTCCAAGGATTATATCTCGCTTCTCATTAAACGTCCTGATGTAGCAGATCATAATGTTCCACTTTCTGAGCTCAAGATAATGATTCCAAGAGATAAAGCTGAAAAATTAATTGATCTTGAAACAGGAGATGAGATAGAACTAACCGGGCAGGTCTTCTCAAGTGCTTTAAATGATCCATGGGTAGATATCAATGATATTAAAGTATTAACTCAAAAAACAAAAGATACTTCTAGCAAGAAAGTATCAAATAAAAAATAATTTTTATATTTATTACAGAGAAGCAGTCTAAAAAAGAAGGGTTTTGATGAAAAACCCTTCTTTTTATTTCGCTGTCCTAATATAAAGGTTTTCTTGCTACAAAGTTCAATCCAAAGAAAAAATTTTCTCTTAAAAAACTGTTTTTTTGCAGATAATCCTGCTCAATATTTATTAAACTGCTGTTATCAAACATATTATACATCTGAGGATAAAAGAACTTTATATATTGCACACTGGAATCTATTACAAAGTTTTGGTTCTCTAATATCCTCCTCCATTCCCTGATACTTCTATAGTTCTCATTACCATACAGAACATTCTTCTGCAAATATTCATCATAAATTTCTATAATTTTCTTATTACCGCGCATCATATATAATCTTAATTTATGAATAAGATTCCCACCATTTGCTTCTAATATGATTAACTTGCCATTAGGCTTAAGCATTCTGTACAAAATAGCTAATGCATCTTGTACAGGCTCTAAATGATGTAATGTATCTTGAATAATGATAGCATCATAGGAAGCTGGAGGTACTTTAGCGTCAAATAATGATTCGCAGCTTACTGTAAAAAGATTTATATCCCCAAATTTACTCCAAAAGTCTCTACGTCTTTCAATTCCATTAAAATAATGCTCACCAATAGTAATTCCATGAACCTTAATTCCATTCATGGCCAAGAACAATGGAGTTGTTCCATGCCCACATCCACAATCACATACCTCTTTAACAGAATCATCAAGATGGCTCATTAAATATCTAAGACGCTGGCAAAAATATGTTTTTCTAATGTTAAATAATGAAGGACTTTTAAAGAATTTGTAATATCCTTTTAATTCCTGATTATCTTCCATTTCTCCGATTAATAGCTGGAAGAACTTCTCTACATTCATTGAACTAACTTTCTTATTAACTGTAATCTCGGGCTCTACTAACATATCCTGCCTCTGTAATCTAAATAACGGGTTTCCATTTATGTATATTTACACAATTAAACGATAAAAATTATTCATCATTCAGGCATGTTCTGTTAAGCAATAAGTCTAATTTATAAAGTAAACTGAATTATCTATACTGCAAAATCAATTTGCAGAAATAAGGGATTTAATCACTTTGTAATATTGCTCAGAACACTTTTGCCATGTGTATTTTCTTGCCTGATTGTAGGGGATATCTGCAAAATCACCATTTAATGCTATTTTTAGTGAGTTTGCATACTCTTCAATATCACTGACATCACATAAAATGCCAGCATCGCCTACTATGTCCGTTCTGGACAAATCATCCGGAGCTACTACAGGCTTGTTGCATGCCATTGCCTCCAGATATACCAAACCAAAAGGTTCATACATTGATGGTAACGTAAATACATCACAGGCTCTGTAATAGGATGGCATTTCATCATACGGAACACTCATCAGCTTAAATCTATCTCCTAAATTGTGTTTACCATATTGATTGAGAGACTCGATATTATCTCCCGATGTTAAGACCAGGAGGCTGCCTTGATTAAGATTGGCTACAGCATCAATAACCAGTTCTAATCTTTTATTTCGCTGATACCTGGCAGCTGTAAGAATAATAGGTCCTGGAAGATCAATGTTTGCAACTGTGCCTTCAGGATTAAATTTATCAAAGTCAACCCCATTAGGAATATACTTAACGTCAATATCGGGATAGTACTTTTTGACCCAAAATTTAAACTCTTCAGATAAAGCAATATACTTATTGGGCTTAAATTTTAGATTTCTTGCAGCAATTTTCCCCCTTTCCAGATAGCCGTTATGTTCGGTAAACATTATTGATGTTCCTTTAATCTGCCTCACTGCGGAAGCCACTAAAAGTCCTCCCCAATCATTATTAGGAAATATTACATCATATTTACCAAATAACAATCTGAATAAAAGAGGAAAAAATGATGTAATATGCTCTATTACTATATCCGGAGTAGCGGCCTGCTTACTTAAAGCCTTGTGGAGTATATTATATAAGAATGAGTTTCCATATTTTTTATTTCTTCTGGAAAGAGAAAAAACGGGTTTACATAAATCATTTTCTCTTTTGGCAGAAAAGATGGTGATATCACATTTATCTTTTAATCTTTGGGCAAGTTCAAGCACAAACACCTGCGATCCTCCAAGAGACTCGCCTACTGCAGGATGGATAAATGCAACTTTAGGCTTTTTCTGCATTTTGGAAAACATCCTCCTTAACCTCATTCTTCTTGTTTAAGAATTTAGCTGAACTCTCAAGGATAAATTTGTAAGTCTCATTAAAGAACAACCGGATGGACAAAGCATAAATTAATATTCCTGCAGGAATGAGGGCTGCTAAAATAAAAACATCAGAGGAATTTAGCCTCTGCATTAGCAGCTTTAATAAGAATATAACGCTTCCCATAATTATCGAGCTAAATAAAGAACCTTGAATAGTTGAAAATATTTGACTAAATGTCCAATCTACCTGTTTTAAAACAATTATTACATAAATTATAGCCCATAAAGACCCTACCAAAGCAGTTGCAAGTCCAATGCCAAATAATCCTCCCAGCTGAGAACCTGCGTACAAAGAGCCTATAAATATTGGAGCATAAGCAAGATTACATTTAAGAGTTATATCAGGTCTTCCAATACCGTTTAGCAATGAAGTTCCACATTGACTTATTGATCTCAACATCGAATAAATAAGTATCATCTGGAAAATAATAATGGAAGTCTGCCACTTTGATCCAAAAACAGTGCTAATATACTGAGGGCCCAGTATTATCTGCCCAATCGCACAGGGAAATGTTAATAATGATATTGTTTTTACAGTTTTTAAAAAAGCATTTTTCAGTTTACTTTTATGATCCTGCAGCTTTGCAAAAGCTGAAAAAGTTATCATGCTAACCGGATATCCGATATTATTTACAACCATCATACTTTTATCATAAGCAAAAGAGTATAGACCAAGAGATGCAGATCCAATCATGCTGCCTATAAGAATATAGCTTGAGTTATTGATGAAATAATCAACAATGTTACTAAATAACACGTTTTTTCCATAATTAAACATCTCTGCCCAGTATTTAAAATTAAGTCTTAATTTAGGCCTCCATCCTGTCATGCACCATAAGGAAACGGTATTAATTACAGCCACAATAACTTTAGGATAAATAAAGCTCCAAACTCCAAAACCTAATAAAGCAAGAGACATATACAATGTGCTTTTTATTATGTTTAAGCAAACATCTAAAATTGCTATTTTTTTAAATTCAAGATTTTTAATCAGAATAGACTTCTGTACTGACCCCATAGAAATTATAAATATTGCTATGGCTGTCACTCTAAGTATCTCAGCCAATATTGGCTCATGATAAAAACTCGCCACCAATGGAGCTGCTAACACCTGCATACTAATAAAAACAGATGCTGATACTAAAAACAGCCAGAATCCTGCATTTAGCCTTTCTTCTATATTATCTTGAAAGTGTACAATGGCAGAGTTAATGCCTAAAGAAGTTACCAGCCATATAAACATATCAAATGATAATGCTATAGCTGATAACCCGAAATCTTTTGGAGTAAGAATCCTGGCAAGGACAATGCTGCTTGCAAAAAATATTACTTTTTGTAAAACCTGAAGGCTAAAAGACCATTTTACACTTTGCCTGGCCTTATGCCCTACGTTTTCAACAGCTAAGCTGTCCATAATTTATTCCTTATTAACCTGCTGCGTTCACTAAAACCACTGTAATAAAAATACTAATTATTTCTCCTGATTTATCTGAGATTCACCTTGCTTATATCGCCTATAGCAGCAGACTAAAAGAGTTAAAATAACCCAAAACATTACATTAGTAGCTCTATCATAAAAAGCATTACTTACAAAGTTCTGTATCATAGTAATTACAGTAATAACTATGATTGCTGTTCCTATAATCTTGTTCTGATTCTCAGGAATCCCTTTATCCGCCCAGATGGCTATACCTTGTGATAAAAGGAATACAAAAATCAGGACAAAAGGAATTAAGCCCACCAAACCCAGGTTGTAAGCTGTTTCAAGGTATATGTTGTGAGGAGCATTTGAGTCTCCTATTGGAGTGATGGCCTCAAGGAAGTGTCTGGAAGCATTTAGCCCCTGCCCTAACAATATATTTCCCTGTAAAATCAGGTTATATAGATTCCTCCACATAGCAAAACGCCATTCCAGTGAAGCCGTATCCATAAACCTAAGTACTAAGGCCTGATAAGTTCCTGTATAAACGAGAAATCCGGCCAATAAGGCACTCATAACAGATGAAGCTGCAAATAACTGTAATTTTCTTCTCCAGGGTAAAAAAGTACCCATAATTAAGAAAATCAATGCTGTATTTATTATTGATGTTTTACTAAATGTTGCTGCAAGAGCAATAATGTTAAGTACTATTGTAAATGACCAGTAAAAACGGTGTTTTTTCGTGGTCAATAAGACATACAAAGCAAAACAAATAAATAAGGATATTATATATCCGTACTCGTTAAAATTAGTGAATGTTCCTCTAACCCTGTAAAAACCCTCATTAAACATCCCGCCAATTCCTGTGGCATACTGTCCTATTGCAATTAAAGCGATAATATTAAATAAATAACTTAAATATCTGCTTAATTTATGAATATTTTCCTGATCTCTTTCTACGTAATTATGCACGGCAAGTATTGTGAAAATAGCAAAGAATATTAAGCCAAAAGCTTTTGCCAATTCAACAATACTCGTGTCAGGCCTGAAATAATTTGACATTATAACTGCAGTATAAGTGAGCATGGCCCATAGATAAAAAGATGTATTGGAAACAGTTTTAAAATACTTTTTTATAATCCAGAAAATACAGGGGAAAGATAGGGAATATAAAACACCTGTAATAATAAACTTATCATCTAAAGGTAAAATACGGGTAAATGGATATATAAACAAAGCAAAAAACAAGAAAAGTTTAGGTTTATTGTATAAAATTGGCGTAAGAATAAGTCCTATCAGTCCTAAACTTGATAATGCCAGTCCCTTTAATCCTAAAAGAGCAATTGCAAAACCTGAGAGAACCATCAATCCTATAATAAAAAGATAGCTGTATCGTACCCTTTCAACATTACTTACATTAGATATGCTTTCCATTTCATTTATACTCCTTGATAAAGTTGCACTTTACTGATCTCACTTAGGTATCCTGTGGGCTTTTGCCCCCTACTCCTTTTTTACTCACTTAGATAAAATATAGATTTAATTTTTGGGTTGTCATCGCGAGGAGCGAAGCGACGTGGCGATCCAAAACAAGATTCTTTGGATTGCTTCGGTGACATCGTCACTTTTATAAACTCATCAATCTTGATATTAAGACTATAATTGTAGAGTTTAATGGTGCAGCTTTACTGCCTCGCAATGACAATTCTATAGTTATTTCTTGATTAAAGTACTTTCTTCTTCAGGCATCATATTAGAAATTATCTGTTTTATGTACTCGTTAGATAATACAGCTTCACTATTCTGTACTTCACGAGCAACAACACCAAATATAGGAATATGATAATTACTAAATAGCCTGCTTACTTTCTTAAGAACTGATCTGGTGGTTTCAAGTCCTGATATTAATATCACACCATCGGTATATGAGCTTGTCGTAACTGCATCTGATACTGCCAATGCAGGTGGCGTGTCTATTAATACCCAGTCATATTGTTCTTTAAGTTTCTGAATTAAAACATTGAATGCCGGGGAATACAAGAACTCATTAGGATCTGAAATATTACCAATATTAGGAATTATACAGAGATTAGGAGCTTCTGATAGTTCATGAACGAAATAAGATAAATATCTCCAATTAAATTCCCCTGTCTCTTTAACTTCTTTAGTAATACTGGTGAGTAATTCAGCAAGACTAAACTGCTCATTTGGTTTTATACCAAATTCCTTATGAATAGACGGCGTTCTAAAATCAGCATCAACTACTATTACGGATCTACCTGCTCTGCTTAAACCATAAGCAATATTCATAAGTACAGTTGATCTGGATTTAGAAAACTCGGTTGAACTGAATACAAAGGATTTTGAGCTTGTATTATAACCTCTTATTCTTAGGCTGGATACCACTCTTTGATAAGCGAGTGAATAATATGAGGCATTATCATCAATGGCCAGTAATGCATTAGGCTCATTATATGTTTGCTTATCAAGCCATGGTATAACACCAAGAACAGGCGCTTTTAATTCTTCTTCAATTTGCTCAACTTCGTCATATGTATCTTTTGTCAGATACATTACCATTACACTTGCGATACCCAATAATGCGCCGAACATTGCAAACATTGCTGCTATCTGGGTTCTTCCCGGGAATGCAGGATTTAACGGAACTGAAGGAAGATCGATCATGCTGATATTGCTTATAATTCCTGATTCTCTGATACCCGTTTCAAGCTGTTTTGCTTTTAAAGTGTTTACAATCAGCGCTAAATTAGCTTCTTCCTGAAGAAGATTTGATAAAGCAAGCTGCTTGTTAGGGATGGCTGCTTTTCTTGCTTGGAGAGATTGAATAGCTGATCTTAATGCACCGCTTTGAGCTGCTAAGCCTCTATATGAAGCTTCACTTGCTACTAAACTTTCCATCATGGAAGTTCTTACAGGATCAGAAATTAAAATTTCCTGTGCGTTTTCTAAAGAACCACCAACAGTTTGTCTGATTTGATCAGCAAGTTCTCCCCTAATCTGACCTATTCTGGAATTTACAGCAATCATAGCAGGATGAGTTGGTGCATATTTTGTAGAAAGACCTGCTAATTCTTCTTCAGCTTCACCAAGTCTGGTCTGTATGGCTGTGATATTAGCATTATGTCCTAATGCTACTGAATTAATTGCATTATGCCAATCAATGCCTAATTTTTCTGCAATGGAACTAACTCTATTTTTTTCTGCACCGGCAGATGCGACCATTTCGTGGTATCGATTTTCTAAATTACTTATTTGATCAACAATATTTGCGGATTCAACTTCTAAATTTACTGTTGAATTTGTTTGTCTGAAATGTCTAATCTTTTCTCTCACTGTCGCAAGACTAGCTTGAGCAGTTAATAGTTCTTTACTAATAGTTGCCTGACTTTGAACAAGTCCTTGTTTGGATTGATCAACATTTCCTCCAATATATGCTGTTGCAAATCCATTAGCTATGTCTGCTGCTATTTTAGGACTTGACCATTTGGCAGTGATTTCTATTATGTCAGTACCAACAGGATTCTGAACGCTTATGGCTTTTTGCATTAAGCTGGCACCAACTTTTGGATCATCCTGAAACTTGTATTTTTTGCTGATTTCCTGCCATACCGTATCAGATAATACACCTGATGTTATAATCTGCATCTGTGTTAAAACCGGATTTCCGCTTCTGCTTAAAGCAGTAAGATCATTTCCTGCACCTAAAGCAGTTATATATTCAGTCGGGGTATTATTTTTAATTAACAGTTTTGCAGTTGACTTATATATTGGTTTAAATACAGTTACTGCATAAAAAGCTCCGATTATTAAACCTGTTATAGTAAAGAGCAAGATTATCTTTAAATTATTCCTAAGTATATTAAATACTTTTCCTAAAGTTAAACTCTCCACGGGTTTTCTCCTTATTCTTACATTGCTACTCGATTATTACCATCTTCTGTATCTTCTGCTTGGATTGAACATTTCAGCCCAACTGTTGAATGAATCAGCAAATCTGCCGAATGGAGTTATAATAGTTCCTGCAAAATCAAATCCTCTGGATGCTACTGAAGTTGATTTATCAGCTACTACTACAATGTCATTTGGACGTAAAATTAAGTCATTCTTATTAGGATCAACGTAAAAAGTAGACACATTGCCCTGAGGAGTGACTCTTTGAATGGTAACAACCTTCTGATTAGCTTCAGGCATATAGCCTTCAGATGCAGCTATAGCAGAATTTAACCTTGGACTGCCAGAAGTAAGTTTATGTATTCCAGGCCTGTTAACTGCACCGATTACTCTGACAGGAAAATCAGCAGGTGCAAGTGATGAACTTGCTACAAGCATAAAATCTCTGTCTGCAATCTGTGCATTTGACTCTAAAGTTGGAATATAAACCGTATCACCTGATCTTAAATAAATATCCTGAGACGCATCACCGTTCTCAATCAAGTTCATTAAGTCTAATACTTCATTTCTACCTGTTGCATTATTTGTGACTTTAACCTGTCTTAAATCTGCGTTATATTTGATTCCTCCTGCATTTGAAATGACACTTGCTACAGTCAATTCAGGAGTAACTATAGCTGTTGTTCCTGTACTTCCGTCTCTAGCGGTAACTCTTTCCTGCTGATATAACCCTGGTTTCTGTACTGCACCATAAATATAGACTTTAGCTGTATGCATGGAATTGACTTTAACAGAGATCTTTGGGTCTAAAAGATATGATTTAAACCTTGCTTTAAGCTCAGTAGTCAAATCATTTACATCGGATCCTGCAACATACATTTCTCCAAAAGGTTCAATTGTTGCATACCCGTCAGGCCTGACTAGAACACTGGCCTGAGAAAATTCCGGTTCCCCGTATACGGAAACAGCTATACTATCTCCCGGAGATAATAAATACTTAGTACTTAATGTTTTAACTCTTCCATTTAACTGATTTGAACTTGCGGCGGGAGCTACGGTAGAAATTTCCTGCAATTGCTGCTTAAATTCCTCCAAATCCAATACTTGATTTAATTCTGCCTCATTACTCTTCTCATCAGGCACACTGGATAGCTCTTCTGAGTTAGCACAATTAGAATTCAACATTAATGTTAATAACAATAATGCCATTGTGACTTTACTTTTCCCCATTTTAAACACTCCTGTAACTCTACTTGCTAAAATAAACCTGATTATTTTAATTTAGTAACTTATTTTTATGCTGCTCCTTTTGCCAGAAGCACAACCGGGATTGTTTTTAAAAGCAAATAAAAATCCAATTTCAAATTCCAATTATTTACATATCGATAATCAAATTTAATAACATCATTGAAATCGAGAATACCTGCCCTGCCACTAACCTGCCATAATCCGGTCAAACCTGGCATTGTGGCGAATTTGAGATAATGCCATTTATCATATTTTTCAATTTCTCGCTCAAGCGGTGGTCTTGGACCAACCAGACTCATCTCGCCTCTTATTACGTTAAGTAATTGAGGCAACTCATCTAAGCTGTATTTCCTGAGAATTTTTCCAATTTTAGTAATTCTTGGATCATCAACCATCTTGAACATCACATCATTTGTTTCATTTAAAGTTCTTATTTGTTCAAATTCTTCTTCAGCACCCTGTCTCATGCTGCGGAACTTATACATGTAAAATTTCTTACCATATAGCCCTATTCTTTCCTGCTTAAATAGAATAGGCCCTTTCGAATCAAGTTTTATAGCTAACGCTATCAGTGCTAAAATTGGAGAAATTAGAATTACTCCTAATGTACTTCCAATAAAATCAATCGCTCTCTTTGCTGCCCATTGAAAAGGTCTTCTGCTAGATAAATTATAATTTCTTGCAATCCAGAATGGATATGCTTTCATTAAACCTGTATCATCTTTAATAGCCTTATTACTTGAAGCTATTAAATGCAACAGGTAATTTAATTCTTCACTTTTACCCTTAACTGCACTCACTTTACTTGTCCCCAATTACAAATCTCCGATAACAATTCTAAAATTCTATATATTTCAGAAATTCTGCCTCATGCTCTTATAAACATTTACTGCCTATATCTTGTGAAAAAACATCATATCGATATATTCCACAATTGGTTATTTTAAAGTTCACCCATGAGTTCAAAAAAAATTAGTCTATTCAGAACAGCAAAAAAATCATTTAAGTTTTTTCATCAAAATCTAATTTTTGATATACTTTTTAAAATAAATAATGAATGGTTAAAATTAATATGGATGTAAGACAAGTAGCCTTAAAAGCTCTAATAAAAATCCTCGAAAAGGATAATCATGCTGATGAAGTAGTAAATTTCTACTCGACTAAGGTCTTATTTCCATCTGAGCTAACTAATCTGGTTTCTGGAGTAGTTAAGCATAAGCTGACTCTTGATTTCTTTATACAGAATATTTCTGCAAAAAAACTAAATGACCTGTCCTATCAGGTAAAAAATAGCCTGAGATTAGCAGTGTATGAGCTGGAATATTTGCATGCCCCTGATTATGCAGTTTTAAATTCTTATGTAGAACTTGTAAAACAATATGACAAGAAATCAGGAGCTTTTGTAAATGCAGTACTGAGAAATTTCATCAGAAAAAGGAGTGAAATCCATTTTCCTGACGCAAAAGATAACCCGGTTTACGCTTTTAGCGTAAAATATTCCCACCCTGAGTGGATGATTGAGAGATGGATACATAATTATGGAATCGAAGATACCAGAAAGATATGTAAATACAACAATCTGGCTCCAAAGCTTGTAATCAGGGTAAACACATTAAAGATTTCCAAAGAAAAGTTAATAGATTTTTTTATACATAATAATGTATCTTTTTTTGATGACAGAATCGTAGATGAATGTATGATTGTTCATCATCACAATAGCGTAAAGAGCATTCCCGGTTTTGAAGAAGGATTCTGGACGGTTCAAAGCGAATCATCATCTCTTGTATCAATTGTTTTAGACCCTCAAGAGAATGGAAAAGTACTTGATTTATGTGCTGCTCCTGGAGGGAAAACCACCCATATTGCAGCCTTAATGAATGATACAGGTGAAATTACAGCAGTTGATATTAACCCTAAAAGACTTGAAAAAGTCCAAAATAACTGTTTAAGATTGGGGGTTAAATCAGTAAAAATAAAAGCTGCTGATGCTACCAAGTATCAATCTGATAAAAAATATGACCGAATCCTAATAGATGCACCCTGTTCAAATACCGGTGTTTTAATAAAAAGAATAGATGCAAGATGGAAAAAATCCCCGGAAGATATACAAAATCTTGCCATATTGCAACTGGAAATTCTTAATAATGCAGCTAAACTGGTTAAATCAGGAGGCATAATTGTTTATAGCACCTGCAGCATTGAACCGGAAGAAAACCAGCAGGTAATAGAAAAATTTCTGGAAAATAACAGAGATTTTCAAGCAGATAAAATCATGCCTTATTTACCCTGGAAGTGTGAAACAAATGAAAACCCTCTATGTTCATCTGAAGAAGATAAAGGATATTTTCAAATATTACAATCAAGGCAAAACATTGATGGATTCTTCATTGCCAGATTGAGAAAAATATAAATCCCTTATCATTTTTGGATATTTACTTTAAACGTGAGATAATATACCAAACCTATTAGTCTGGATAAAAAAAGAGGAGGAAATATGAACAACGATAATGTTATCGACATCGATAGGCTTAATGCGCAGGTTTTTGGCAAGTTTAAAAACAGTCCGATAATTCTTTTCTTTATTATAGCTATAGCTGTTATAACTCTGTCTAAATCTATAACCATCGTAGAAGCAGGAAAAAGAGTTGTTGTATTTAATTCCTTTACCGGAGTTGAGCAAAGAACTCTTGGAGAAGGGATGCACTTACTTGTTCCTTATATACAGACACCCGTTTCTTACAGTGTAAGAACAAACACGTACACAATGTCATCTCAAGAAGGAGAGGGTGCTGGAGTTAGAGACGGTGCTTTAAATTGCTTAACTTCTGACGGTCAAAAAATACAAATAGACTTATCTCTCAGATACCACTTAAATCCTGAAACAGTATGGAAATTACATAAAGAAGTAGGCCCTGAATTCCTCGATAAAATAATAAGACCCGGAATAAGAAGTATTGTTAGAAATGCTGTAGCTAATTATCCTGTAATTGAAGTTTATTCCAGTAAAAGACAGGATATACAGGATGATATCGAGCAAAAAATTAACGTAGCTTTAGCTAAATATCATATTACCGCTTCAGAAGTGTTAGTTAGAAATGTTACATTTACCGAAGAATTTGCAAAAGCTGTAGAAATGAAGCAAGTAGCTCTTCAAGAATCAGAAAGAATGCGTTATATCCTTGATAAAGAAAGACAGGAGAAACAACGTAAAATTATTGAAGCAGAAGGTGAAGCTGAAGCTATCAAAAGAAAAGCTGCTGCTTTAAAAGCTAATCCACAGCTAATTCAATATGAATACGTATCTAAAATTGCCCCTGGCGTTCAAACAATTATTACAAACCAGAATTCAATTATGAATTTACCTTCTGAAATGTTTAAAAAGCAGTAGGTAAAGACTTATTGCCATAAAAGAGAGATATATTTCCTTCGTCGCTGTCCTCGGGTGCTAACGCACATAATTAAGTTTTCGATGGAATAGTTGATGACTTAAATAGGTGACTTGGTCACAGTGCCTTGCGGAGGCTCCTTCGAAAATATATCTCTCTTAATATTATTTAGAAGAAACTTCGGATAATTTTTCGTTAACTAAAGGATCTATATGACTGTATAGGTCTTTTAATCTTTCTGGATTATTTAAATATAAATAACCTATTAAAGCTTCAAAAGCAGTACTTAATCTATGAATGGTATGATTACATCTTTTTGCAGTTGTAACCTGTAAGTTTCTTGCTCTTCTTACAATATCTTTTTCTTCATCAGTCATAAAATCCTGCATACTATTCAACAGATGCACCTGAAACTCTGCATTTACAATGCTAATTGTATATTTATGAAGTTTATCAACTTTTGAAGATAGTAAAACAGTCTTTTCTCTTGCATAAAGCTCGTAAACAGCATCACCAATATGTGCATAAGCCCTTATAGGCAGATCTTTCATTTAACCGTCCTGTTCATTTTAAGAAAAATATTTACAATTAAGCCAATATTATAGTAAACCAAATTAATCCTTAAACTCCCAGGTAGTTGTTCCATCTTTATGGTCTTTTACCACAATACCTGTTTGAGCAAGTTCATCACGTATTTTATCAGATATTTCCCAATTTTTCTGTTCTCTTGCGGTCTTACGAACGGATAATATCACATCCATGAGCTGATTTGTAATACCAGTCTTTGGCTGCTCCACTTTAGTAAGATCGAACCCAAGAACCTCAGATAATCTTAATAAAAGTGCAATACAGAATATACTATTTTCAGGATATTTTGAATCTTTATTTCTCTGAGCACAATTTGCCATATTAAATAAAACAGCTAATGCCTTTGATGTATTAAAGTCATCATCCATTGCACTTATAAAATCTCTAATATCTTTAATTAGGGACTCCATTATACTAGCAGGAATTTTTTCTTCCAGATGCTGCATTGTATCTATTCTATAAAACGGCAATTTGCCAGTTCTAGCTAAATCATCAACTACAGTACTTAAAAGACTTTTAGCTTCCTGTATCTTTTCTTCACCTAAAAGATTTTTCACGTCATTATATGCATTCTTTAACCTTTTCATACCTGCTCTGGCAGCTCTTAACCCTTCATCAGTAAACTCAACAGGCATTCTGTAATTACTTGTTAATATGAATAATCTGATTGTATTTGAATCATATTTCTCAAGTACATCTCTTATTGTCACAAAATTTCCAAGTGATTTGGACATTTTTTCTTCATTTACAAGCACAAAACCATTATGCATCCAGTATTTAACAAATTCAGTACCAAAAGCCGCTTCTGATTGAGCTCTTTCATTTTCATGATGAGGGAAAGTAAGGTCCTGTCCTCCGGCATGAATATCAATGGTATCACCAAGGTATCGTTTTACCATTGCTGAGCATTCAATATGCCAGCCCGGTCTTCCTTTACCCCAGGGGCTATCCCAACCTAGTTCATGTTCAGACTTAACAGCTTTCCATAAAGCAAAATCAAGCGGGTCTTCTTTCTTTTCTGAAGTCTCAACTCTTGATCCTGATTCCAGATCATCAATACTCTGTTTGCTTAAACGACCATACTTTTTATATTTGGTTACTCTAAAGTAAACATCTCCTTCACTTGGATAAGCATAGCCCTTATCTATCAAAGCACTTATTATATCTATCATTCCCTGTATATTTTCTGTAGCTTTTGGCTCAATATCAGGATCAGCTATATTGAGATCATACATGGCACTCTTAAATTCATCATAATATCGCTCTGCTATCTCCTGCGGTGCAACGTTAGCTTCTTTTGCCTTATTAATTATCTTATCATCAACATCTGTAATATTTCTAACATAAGTAAGATCATAGCCCTTGAATCTTAAATATCTTGCTACTACATCCCAGGTTATATAACATCTGGCATGCCCTAAGTGAGGATAATCATAAACTGTAGGGCCGCAAACATACATTTTTACCTGATTATCATTAATCGGAGTAAAGTCCTGAACTTCCTGAGTTAATGTATTATATACTTTCATAACTGAAATTTACCTCTGGACAAATACTATTTACATACTTGAAGCGCCAAGGGCTTCTCTGACTCTTAATTGAACTCTGTCTTTACCTAAAAGGGAGATAACTATAGCAATATCTGCTCCTTTTGTTGACCCCGTTAAGGCTGCTCTAATTGCCCACATAACCTGCTTAGGTTTTAAATCAGACATAAACTTTCTGAAATCAGCCAGCTGACTATGTATTTCATCAATATTATCATAACTGATTGAGTCTGTAATTTTATAAAACTCACTTAATACCCTTTGAGATTCAGGTATATCAATAACATCCTTTTTGGTCTGAGAATCTATTTCAACAGTATCACTAAAGAGATATTTGACTGCATCGGTAATATCACCTAATGTCGTTAGTGGTTCTCTCACAGCTGCAACCATTGTTTCAAGCTGTTCCTGCGTATATATTGAAAGATCATAGGGCTGCATATAACATTTTGCCCTCTCAGTAATTTCAGAAATCGGCAAACTTCTTATATACTGCCCATTCATCCAGTTAAGTTTATCAAATTCAAAAATAGCAGGACTCGGAGAAACTCTATCAAGCGAAAACTCTTGAATCAACTCTTCCAAACACATTATTTCTTTGCCACTGGATGGCGACCAGCCAAGCAGTGCAAGGAAATTAACAAACGCTTCTGGTAAATATCCCTGTTCAATAAACTCGCTTACCGCTGTAGCTCCATGGCGCTTAGAAAGTTTTGTTCTATCAGGAGCTAAAATCATGGCAACATGAGCAAACTCAGGCACATTAGCCCCTAAAGCTCTATAAATAAGAATCTGTCTTGGAGTATTAGAAATATGATCCTCACCTCTTATAATATGACTGATTTTCATTTCCATATCATCAATAACCACAGCGAAATTATAAGTAGGTGTGCCGTTGGATTTCATAATAACGAAATCACCGATTAATGCTGTGTCAAATTCAAGTTTACCCCTGATAATATCATCAAATCCAAGAAGCTCAGGATGTACTCGAAATCTGACTACAGGTTTTCTGCCTTCTTGCTCATAAATGGCTATTTGCTCAGGAGTTAGACTTTCACATTTTCCTGAGTATGTATAAAGGCCTTTTTCCTGTTGTGCCTTTTCTTTTTCTGCTTCTAATTCTTCCTGTGTACACCAGCAAGGATAAGCATGACCTGATTCTATCAGTTTATCAGCATATTTTTTATATTCGCCAAAGCGTTCTGATTGTTTATAAGGAGCGTATGGCCCTCCAACATCAGGGCCTTCATCCCAGTTTAAGCCCATTGCCTTCAAGCTGTCATATATATTTTGAGTGTATTTTTCTTCTGATCTTTCAATATCAGTATCTTCTATTCTTAAAATAAACTTCCCGTTATGCTTTTTAGCAAACAGGTAGTTAAACAGAGCTGTTCTTGCAGTTCCTACATGCAAAAAGCCTGAAGGACTCGGTGCAATTCTAACTCTTATATTTTTATTATTCATTTTTAATTCCTCAATCATTAATGACAGAGTGGCTAAACCACTGCCTCAGATTATCTATCGTTACAAGCTATACACGTTAACTTAAATTAGGTGATAATATCACCAGCTTGATTATATTTATCTATTGTAGTAATAAATACATGTGATAAATCTTCAACATCTAAATTTTAAAATAAATATAATATATTGTAAAAATTAAGATTAAGAATTGAAGATTTTTCTTGAAGTGTTATTATCTTATAATTATCATGCTTGCGCATGAGTTACCTGTTCCATATCAGTGATATAAGATTAATTAGATGAGGAAATATAAATGACATTAGCAAACAAACAAGAAACCATTAAAGAATACCAAAGAGCTGACAACGATACCGGATCACCAGAGGTTCAAATTGCTCTATTAACAAAGAGAATTAAAGAATTAACCGAGCATTTTAAAATTCATAAAAAAGATTTTCATGGTCGTCGTGGTCTTTTAATGCTAGTTGGACAAAGAAAAAGACTCCTTCAGTACCTTAAGAATGAAGATGCTGACAGATACAAGAATTTAATTGAAAGATTAGGACTTCGTAAGTAAGTTTAATTCAGAAAATACAAAAAGCAGGCTTAGCCTGCTTTTTTAATGTTTTTATACTAAATTTATGACCCCATTCGCTTAAAGATCATCTCCGGAATATTATTGAAGTACACGGAAAGAAATTTCCATTGCCATTTGCTATAGACGATATCTCTATTTTTTTGCTGGGTCTTAAATACATCATCTGCAATTTCATGAGGTTTAGCTGGAGCAATATAAAACAACTCATCATTAGTGGCTTTATTGAAAATGGCACCTGTTTTTACGGTAGTTACCTGAACATCAGCTTCAATAAGCCTGCTTCTTAGCCCTGATAAATAGTTAGTTAAACCCGCTTTAGCACTACCATACGTATAATTGCTACGCCTACCCCTATCACCCGCTGTAGAAGTTATACTTACTATAAAACCTTCTCTCCTAGCCTCAAAATCATTGGCAATGATATTTAAAATAGAGACACATCCTGTAAAGTTCATATCAATAATCTTTTTTGTTTCTAAGAAATCTTCTTCTGATTCATATTGATCACCTAAGTAATCAATTGCACAGATAACCCCTGCTGGCTTTGGCTCTAAGCTGTTATAAAAATTCTTATGATTATAAAATTCCAATGCATCAAACCTGAAAACTTTTACCTTTGCTTTATACTGAGTTTCTATTTGTTCAGCATCCTGCTCAAGCTTTACAGTATCTTTTCCTGCAAGATATACGCCATAACCATTTTTAGCATATTTCATTGCTATAGCTTTTGCTATATCTGAATCGGCTCCAAGTATAAGCACATAACCCATATTAAATTCCTATCCTCTTAGATTGTAATGACTGAAACTTCCCTTTATTATCAAATTTATGCTTTAATGCCTTAAACTTTTCATTATCAGGATAGCTTTTTTCAAACATTTCTTTAGTAATTCTAGCATCTTTTGCCAGATTTAATCTTCCATTATATTTTAGAACCAGCTCATCTAATTCGTGAAGAAAAAAGAATAAGTCAGAGCTGGCTAAAAAATTAATATTCAGGGAGTATCCTTCCATTGGAAAAGATATCAAAGTATTTTGCTTGCCAAATAATGTTAAAGCAGCACCAAATGAGCGTTGTTTACTTTTATTTATCCTGTTTAATATTTGGCTTAAGCCTTCATAACCTGATTTCTTTGGTAAAACAAATTGATATGGAATATATTGTGCCTTATCCTGATAAAACTGCTTGTTCCAATTATAAGTCTCTTTAAACAAATAAAAGAACTCATTGCAAGGAACAATAAACTTGTTTTTCTTTTTCTTGTAATTAAAATATAGAAAATTAAACATTTTTTGCGACAACAAATTAAACTCTGTCGGAATACTATGCTGCTTTTTAAAAACTCCTTCGGTTAAATCCTGCCTTACGGCATGCCGTGCTCGAATTACAATGCCACGGCCAAGATTTTTCCCGTTTGCCAGATTATCTACCCAGGCAGCAGAATAATCAAAATCCCTGGAATATTCAAAAATCTCTAATAACTCCTCAAGATTTCTGGCTTTTATAGACTCCTGATACATATAGGAAGTCTCAACTTTTAAAAGCTTAAATGCTGCTCGTAAAATAATACCAGTTAGTCCCATTCCTCCGCATGTTGCAAGGAAAAGATCAGTATTCTCAGCCCTGGAACAGGTCATTATACTGCCATCTGCCAGCATAATATCAAAAGAAATTAAATAATTGGAAAAAGATCCTTTCTTGTAATGGTTTTTCCCATGCACATCAGAAGCTATAGCTCCTCCTACAGTAATAAACTTAGCCTCAGGAATAACAGGAAGAATCCATCCTTTTGGAAGAAAAATATTTAATATATCCGAGAATCTAACTCCTGACTCGCATGTAATGACACCCTGATTTTCATCAAAAGATAATATACTGTTAAAATCCTGAGTTGAAACAACAGTAAAGTTCAAGTTACCTTCCCCGCAGGAATAATCCGCCCCCTCTGGAATCAACTCGTTATCACTTTGTACAATAGCTTTTAGCTCATTTTCTGAAGAAAACTTGAGCAAATTTGCGTTAATCTCATTTTTTTTAAGCTTATTAAGCTGCATATTTACTTTCTAAATTACTATTACTTCTTATACAAAGCTGGTTATATGAATGAGCCGACATGTCTGTGCTAGCAGGCTTCAAATTTTATTAAGTATTCTCACTATCCCTACTCTTAATTTAATAGATATTCTCGCATATTGGCAACTTAATTTAAATTACATAAATTCGTTAACAAAAAACACTCGCTTTGTTTTTCTCCCTGTCTTTAAAATATTTTTGTAAAAGAATGTTTCAATTTCTTAAAAAAAGCTTAGAAAGACTAAAGTCAATTTAAAAATAAACCGATAAAGATTATGTGGCCAGAGAATAAATTAACAGGGGTAAGATAATGAATAAAATAAATAGAATTCCAAGTTCAAATATATCAGAATCAGTATTATTCCTACTTAGAGGAGCCAAAAAACGCAGATCAATGGCAATGGCAAAAGCCAAAATGATTCAAGGCGAGCTAGGCGTTATTCCTCGCTTAGTAGCTGTCAAATAACCCTTTTAAAAAACTGCTGGATTATCTTGAGAGTTAAATAATCTGCTATATGCAGATTATTTTTTTTGTGATTTTATAACCTAACTTAAGTTAATGTCTGATATCTTTTGCAGCACTACTATTTCTTTTTAACTACAGGGGTAGGAAGTTCTTTGATAATAACAAGAACTTCATCCTTGCCAACCATCTTTAAGTTATCCCTTGCTAACTCCTCTATTCCTTTAGTAGAAGAATAACTTTGGATTTGCTTATTTAATTCCTCATTTTTTTGTCTTGCTACAGAGTTAATCCGCTCAAGCTTATTAATCTGATTATTTAATACTATGTATTTAGTAGTATTTAAATAAACGCCTCTTACTGCCTGAAACAAACAAATAACCAGCAGACAGGAAATAAGTAAGTAATACGCTCTTTTTTTATTAGTTCTAATCAGTCTTTCTTTATATACATTATGTTGATCTTTTTTTGCCGGAACAATTTTATTATTATCAAAATCCGTATTTAACAAGGTTTTGCCCCTATATTAATCCTTCCAAGATTCGCCTGGACCTCAAAAATACTTCTTGTATTTTTTACGCTGTCCTTATTATTAATTTTAAAAAAGTTCTTACTGAGTTGTCCAGCTTTGTTAAAAAATGTATTTAAGAATTTATCTGGATACTAAAACTAATATCACCTAAAACTCTACAATAATTAGGCAGAAGTTCTCCTTACTGTTATAATAAATTCAGAAGCTGTCTTGTTAAAATTGGTGACAAAGTCACTTTTCTAAACTCTACAATCATAGTCTTAATATCAAGATTAATGAGTTTAATGGTGCAGCTTTGCTGCCCATTTTAACCGCAGTCCATAAGGCGAGCCTGTAATTGCATTATATCTTGATTTTTACATTTTTTAACCAGACAGGCTCTTAGAAACAATTAAGAAACAGCTGGTTCATATATGTATAATATTCTTGTTATTAGCCCTATAAGTATAGCAGGATCTTTAATAATTAAAGGTCTGGCTAAAGGTTTTGAGCAATTGGGCAATAATATTTTAGCCTTTGATGTAAGAGAGCTTGATTTTAAAGCTATCAAGGAATTCAAACCTGATTTTGCCATTGGATATGACTACGTACATTTAATTAATTCACAGGCTGAAGAAATAATAAATAAACTCAATATCCCTGTAATTCATTATTTTGCGGATGATCCAAACGCCAACTTCTCACATTCAGGAGATTTGGATTTATACCCGAAGCTATCAGGCACAACTAATATAGTTTTTTGTTGGGATAAGCAATATCTTGATTCATTTAAGAATACGAGTTTTTATTTGCCACTTGGAGTTGATCCTGATTTATATACAGCTGAAACCAATAATACCAGCAACCCTCTGGACATTGTTTTTACAGGTAGACCACTTACTATCAGACGATTATCAGTATTGAGTAAAATAGTTAAAAACTTCCCGGACAAACTTAGTATTTACTCATATCAAAAACATTTCGACCAGAGTGTCAAAGAAATGCAGGAACATAGCCTGCTAAATAAAGATGAATTAGAAAATTACAGGAAAACATATAAAGGGTTTCTGGAAACTGAGCAACAATTGGCGCAAGTTTATGCTGGCTCCAAGATTATACTTAATATCACCATGGATCAAGGACTTAGCAGTATGAATTACAGAGTACTGGAAGTTCTTGCTGCAGGTGGATTCTTATTAACTGATTATAAACAGGATACAGCTGATTATTTCAAGCCTGAAAAAGACCTTATTTTCTATGCAAATAATGAAGAATTAATAAGAAAAATATCTAAATATTTAGATAAAAATTCCTTAAGAAATCAGATCGCTCAAAATGGCAAAAAAACAGTCATAAATAATCACACTTTCAAACAAAGGGCCCGAGAAATTCTAAGCAAAATCGAAAATTCTAATGATTTCAGGGGAAATTATTAATTTTTCTTGAATATGGAGAAAAATTAATATAGAATATCTTCAACTACTTAGTTCTGGGAGTGCCGATTGTATGCATACTAAAGTAAATATAATTCCATCAAAAAAGTTACTAAATTTACCAACTTATATTTTTGCAGAATTAGACGAATGGAAAGAAGAAGAACGCGCAAAAGGAGCAAGCTTAATTGACTTAGGAATAGGTAATCCTGATGGCGCCACTCCAGATCCAATCGTTGAAGCCGCTATTCAAAGTTTACATAATTCTAAAAATCACGGTTATCCAAATTTTAGAGGAAAAGAAGAATTTAGATATGCCGTTGCTGATTGGATGAAAAGAAAATATAATGTTGATCTAGATGCCCTTGACGAGGTTCAGATACTTGTAGGCGCAAAAGAAGGCCTTGCTCATCTGGCATTAGCAATGACAGATCCCGGTGATATAAATATCGTACCGGATCCGTATTATCCTGTACATTCAAGAGGAACCTGGATTTCAAACGGGGATGTATATCACGTAAAATTGGAAGAAAAAAATGGCTTTATGCCAGATTTATCCACAATTCCTGAAGATGTAGCCCAAAGAGCAAAAATATTCTTTGTCAGCTATCCTAATAACCCAACTTCAGGCATTGCAACAAGAGAATTTTATAAAGAATTAGTTGACTACTGTACCAAATACAATATATTGCTATGTTCTGACCTTGCATATGCTGAAATATGCTTTGATGGATACAGGCCATTAAGTATATTCGAGATTGAAGGAGCAAAAGATATAGCAATAGAGTTCCATTCATTCTCTAAAACCTTCAACATGGCAGGATGGAGAATAGGCTGGGCAGTTGGAAATAAAGAATTCATCAAAATCTTATATGCCTTAAAAACCAATATAGATTACGGAACATCATCTGTTGTACAGGATGCTGCAATAGCAGCACTTAAAATGCCAGAATCTCATGTAAATGAAATTGTAGCAAAATATCAAAAAAGAAGAGATTTCATGACTGAAGGATTCAATAAACTAGGGTGGAATCTAAAAAAACCTAAAGCAACTATGTATATATGGCTGCCAGTTCCGGGAAATCAGGACTCCAAATCATGGTGCAAAATGGTATTAGAAAAAACCGGGGTTGTATTTACACCGGGAATTGCATTCGGAAAACATAGTGATAAATACTTTAGAGCATCACTTGTAGCACCTGATGATAAACTAAAAGAGGCTTTACAAAGATTGGAATCTGCAAATATAAGATATAATTAGTTAATCACTTTGAAGGGTGATTTTTTATATCACCCTTCAAAGTGATTAACTAATTATAAAAAGTAATGTATTATTATTTTAGATATGCAGAGAATGAATAAATTGAAACAAGTGGAATTTTTAAAAAGAGATGCTAAAAGAAGCAAAAAACAAGCAGCTACAATGGTGGAATACCTTTTAGTTATTTCTTTAGTCTCGGTATTTGCCATTGGTGCTTTAATAGCAATGCAAGGTCACATGAAGGGAGTATTCACTGGCATATCAGACAAATTACAACCAGTTAATCAAGTACTTCAACAAAATAACTAGAGCATACAATTAATTACCAAACAAGTAGGGTTTTAAAGGAGACAACAATGTTAAAAGGTAGACAAAAAAGAAAAGCACAAAGTTTAGTCGAGTATGGACTCATTTTAGCACTCGTATCAGTTGTAGCTATTGCAGTATTACAGTTAATGGGTGAACAAATTAAAACTACTGTTACCAATATTAACGTCAAACTACAGAATGCTAACAGCCTATCCGAAGCTGGAGCATATACTCCTTAGTTTATTAATACAAGCACATTTCATAAAAATAACCACATTCTATT
>AMFJ01000299.1_pt1 | contig 30800 bp, 24 predicted proteins | sample 427208 | NCBI WGS metagenome assembly AMFJ01 (sample SAMN02954298, study PRJNA114691) | groundwater metagenome | biome: aquatic; feature: subsurface aquifer; material: sediment; isolation source: subsurface aquifer sediment | place: USA: Rifle, CO | collected 2008-08 | reverse complement strand
CCAGCTAGGCTGGCCCTTTTCTTAACTTCCCTAAACATCCGAATTTTCATCGGAGTTTGGTGCATGTTCGACATTGATAGTCGGACATTATCTTTTGCGAGGATTTCTCCCCGCAATTCACTTCAGAAATATGTAGTTTTCAATGAACGCTGGCGGCAGGTAGCTGCCAGAGACTCCGTGTCAAGTCGCAATGTTGGACGGCCCTCATGTTTTGGCATGATCCCCATGGGGAATTTGCGGTGGTGGGCATAATGTTTCTTTCGTCCGTGGCTTCTTGAAATCGTCCGGAATCATTAAAATCTTTCTGTGAAGATAAGCTCCTCTCTGATACTGGTTAAAGGTTTCAGTGGATTTTTCGGGATGTTAAGTAGCAGTTCCTCCTTTAGGATTTCATGAGCTTTAGCAGCTCAGATGAATGTAGTTATATTCATTATGAACGCATTGTCAAATATTTTTTTTAAAAAAAATTATTTTGGCTTAGATAAGGGATTTATAAAAGTTAATCTAATAAATTAAGCATATATATAAAACACAAGAAAATGCCAACAAAAGCCATTTTAATAAATTTATATTCTAAAAGATTTAAAAACCCCCGATTAATTTTCTTAATCGGGGGTTTTTATTTCATTTTTAGAATGCTCTTGCAATAAGTATTTTGATATTATCCTTATCTTTTAATTCAAAATCATCTATCACCTTCAATTGCCCGGGGTTCGGTATGCATCTTGTAGTTGCTTTGAATTTTTCTTTTATTTCAGCTTCTAACCTTGAATCATTGATATTATCCGATTTCTCCCATTCATAGATTGCAAATTTACCGTCTTCCATGGCTTTTCATATCTCTTCCATGCTTCTGCATGGAACTATGTTGTTCTCAAGCCTTTCTCTGCTTCTTCTGAACAATTCAGTCTGTCCTTCTTCCATGAATTTATTAACTTGAATAGCGACATCTGCAGCATTCACTTGTACCTTTTCTCATGTAATTCTTGATATCACCGTACATAATCCCGCTTCCATCTCTTTTTGTCAAACCACGATTGCTACAGGATAGCCTGATAATTCAAAATCAGTTATTTTTTCTCAGAAACGAGCATCTCTTCTGTCTGCCATTATCTTCTCTCAATTCTCTCCCACGAAAGCTCTGAAATATTCTCATTTCACAGGAACTCAGCTTCCATCAATCTTCCCTATTATGGATTCTCAGATGTTTTTGATATAATCGTCCACCTCTATTTGATTCTCTTTTCAATAAATAGGCAGGATTACAGCCTTATATTCTGACATTTCTGGCGGAATTATCAGTCATTTCTGATCAGAATGGCTTGATATAAGTCATCCTATAGAACGAGTGGATAATCCCCAAGAAGTATAGCATGGAAATTCCTTTTTTCATTCTCTTCAAAGGAACGAAACATCAAATTGTTCCATGAAACCTTGACCAAGAAGATGCGAGGTGCATATTTGCAAAGCCCATCCATTTGACATCATAGGCTCATATGTAAATGTCATTTCTGCTCCAGCGAATTTCTCACTTTCTGATTTTTGTCATGCGACTCAGAAAATTGCCATCTGCTCTTGAAGATTCTTGATATATACATTAAAAAGAATATCTAATGCGAATTTCTTAGCTTCATCTTTTGTCTCGTGCAGAGTATGTCATTCCTGCCAATAGAATTCTGCAGTACGTAAGAATGGCCTTGTCCTTTTTTCCCATCTCATAACATTCACCCATTGATTTGTAAGAATCGGCAAATCTCTGTAGCTCTGAAGCTCTCATCTGAAATATTCACAAAACATCGTTTCAGAAGTAGGTCTGATGGCTAGCTTATCTTCAAGTTCTTTTCATCCTCCATGTGTAACTACCGCCAATTCAGGAGCAAATCAAGCCACATGATCCTTTTCCTTTTCAAAAAAAGACATAGGGATAAGGAGTGGCAGATAAACGTTCTGAACTCATAACTTTGATAAATCTTTATTCATGGCAGCCTTCATGGTTTCCCAGAGAGTGACTGATTTAGGTTTGAATATGATGCATCCGGGAGTTGGAGAATATTCAAAAAGATCTCATGCTTTGGCTACGTCCAGATACCATTGCGAGTAGTCTTCTTCTTTTGAAGCGATTTTGATTTTCAAATTGCTTTGTTCCATGTTTATTTTCTAATTTATATTGTAAATCATTTATATGCAAAAACTTCAGTTTTAATAATTAAAAGGAGAAGTTTTTCTTGACTATAATATGTATTTACTCATAAATAACAAACTTCATTGTTGATTAAAATAAATTGCCAATAAGTATGAGCTATTTCTGGAGCAGGAAGTTTTAATGACTTGATCATCAAAAATCATTAGCTTGTTTTTTAAAAGTTGACTTATTTGTAAAAATATACTAAAATTCTACTGAATTAATATTAAAATTTGAAACTTATGTTCAACGAAAACAGGGCTTTCACTTTAGTCGAACTCATAGTTGTAATTGTCATATTGGCAATACTTGCTACAATTGCATTCCTGACCTTCAGTTCTCAGTCCGGCTCTGCCAGAGATTCTGCAAGGATGAGCGATATGGCAAATATATCAAAGTGATTGGTTATGTTCAATGCCATTTCAGGCAAATATCCGCTTCCTGATGATAAGGTAAACGTACTATCATGAACAACTCTCCTAGGGTATCAATGATATGTAGGAAACAATGTGGTGAAGATGATAAAGCTTTCAAATTGATGAATGGACCCTATTGATAGATCTTTCTATACATATAATACAAACTATTCACAGAGCAGGTATCAGATACTGTGATTCCTAGAGAATCCATTAGCAGTCTCTGCTTCTTTTAATCCTTTCGGCAACAGGAACTATTCTTTTGACTCAGGAGAGATACGTATAGCTTCCGCATTTTCGTATGTCAATCGATATCCTTATGAGAAATGAGACATATTGTGAATAATACTTGATATGACGTGAAGCGTGTCTTGAGGAAGCGTGACATATACTCCTATTCAGGATGTCAGTTCTGTAAAGACCTTATGAAAAGTTGATGTCACTGCAGCTTCCAGTAGCGGTTATGTGGCTGTGATAGATAATTCATCATCTTCTATGACTTGAGTGAGCATAATCAGCACATGAAAGATGTATGTGAGTACAGGGACAACCACTGGCATACAGTATGATAACTGCAATGCTGCGACATATTCGGGATATAGCATCTCTCCTCTTGTTAGTTGAAGCAGTTTGAATGTATTCAAGGGTGTGAGCTATTGAACCTGAGATCTGAGCGTGAACTGTTCCAATTGAACATTGAGCTATTGAACTGAGAATATAAACTGTGTTGCAAATTATGTACTGCAAGGATGAATATGTGTGGTTGATCAGTGTACGTGAAGCGCTCCTGAATATTCAATATCAAATTGAACACAGAAGGTATGAGTGAGCTGGAATCATAATGTGGTTTCGGGACAATGCACTTATGTGTGTCAGCCTGGATATTATTCAAATTGAACAAGCTGTGTGGCTGCAAGCGTGGGCAACTATGTAAGTTCAAGCTGATTGAGCACACAGACACAATGTGCTGCATGAACCTATCAATCATCTACAGGACAGACAAGTTGCATATCATCTTCAGTAGGTTATTATGCTTCGGGGGCTGGAGCAGGCGAACAGACGGCTTGTAGTGCTGGCAGCTATCAGGGTCAGGCATGAATGACGAGCTGCATATCAGCAGATGCTTGAAATTATGTGGCATCGACATGACAATCATCACAAACCCAATGTGCTGCATGAACCTATCAGGATCAAGCATGACAATCCAGCTGTATCTTCGCAACAACATGAAAATATCAGGATCAGGCATGACAAAGCACAGTGAAGAGCTGCAGCAATAAGCCTGCAAGTAATTCCGCGTATACTGTTTCCAGCGGACTGGTAAGCAATAGTTGCCCTTGGGGGTGTAATGCGGCATATCACAATGAATCCAATATCTGTGTCAGCGATACGCGAAGCTGTTCAATGACAAATTGAGCCTGAAGCCAAACCTGGAATTGAAGCTCTTGGAATTCTTGTGTTCCGACAAGCTGTAATTCATGATATTATAGCAATTGAAGTGCTTGTGTGGTTCCAGCTTGGTGATGAGATGCCATAAATTGATTTACTTATTATCAATGAACTCCAGTTTATCCCAAAACATGCAATGAACTCCTTACCAGTGCATCTCCGAATTACAAGATATGATCGACTTCTTGGAATTGAAGCAAATTCGTTGACGGAGTCTATTATATGAAGCCTGATTCAAGTCCAGCTTTCAAAGCCTATTGTGATATGACTACGGACTGATGAGGATGGACAATAGTCGCATCAGATTGATTGACAGCATTGACGGGAAGTCTATCTACGATATCAACAGTTCCTAAACCAAATCAAGCCTGAATGCTAATGCCTTTTATAGCAGCGAATCTAAAAGATTTTGCAAGTGAGATGAGAGTCATAAGCATTGTGGATCCCGCTAAAGTTCTTGCATTTGATATAACACCTGCCTGGTTATGATCTAATATCAGTCTTAAAAATTCTGAATATTGATATATGTATTCATCAATAATATGATTTTCCGGATGAGCATGATCTCCGCATAAATGTAACTTTTCTCTGATTATTGTCTGAAATCAATGATGCACAGAATGATATTCTATCACATTTCCTGCAGACTGATCCGTACTTGGTGCAACGCCAGGTTATACTAGCACGGCATATGGTTCTATAGCATATTCTTGGCAATTTACAGATTGAGCAAATTGGCTTAGGATATGATGGGCACCTCCTACCGGTTATGTTTGATACTACGATAGAGCTCAGGCCTCATATATGATGATAAGGAAATAGTACTTTTCCGTATAATTATTTAACAGCTACAAAAATAAGAAGAATCAGAAATCCAAAAAATATTTTTTGGATTTCTTTTTTCGGATGTTTTTCTTTTAGGATGATTATTGCTAAAACTGTAGTAACAAGCATTTCAGAAACAGTTAAGATATTTACGATATTTAAAGCTAAATATTTATATGCGAATAAAAGGCTTAAACTTCAGGCACAAATAAGCAATCATCACAATGCAGGAGGAAATATATTGGTTGGTGCAGTAATACTTTTATCTGTTGAACGCACGAATTTTATCATAAAACTCAGAATTGCAGTCAAAATTGCTCCCATATAAGCAATGAGCATTGTCATTACGGGCGATAGCAGAGATTGCTTTATCATATATCACTCAACTCAATAACAGATTGTCCATCAGATTGCGCATAAAAAAGCAAAAATATAACCTAGGAATTCATGCTTATTTCAGCCTTTTCAAGAAATATATGTCAGATACATCGCGAATCAAATAAAAAAGAATGCAACCAGGCTCTTTGGTAACGATAGGATTTCGTTGCCTCAATAAAGTAATATATTTATGAAGAAAAGAAAAATCAGATAAGAATATGCAATCATGAAAAAAGTTCAGGTATTCAGCTTCTTTAATCCAGAATACATTATCATATTTACTGAATATGATATTACTCAAGCCAAAAGAAGCGGAATAAGATATTTGATTTCTGGTAATTTGAAATTTTCTCATAAGATATACAGAAGGATAAAACTTCATAAAAGGCTGAAAGAATATCTTAAAAGCAGTGATGTTACCCTATTGTTTCAGTTCGATACAATTTTATCTGTTATATTCAGAGAAGCAAAAAACCCTACGCTCAATATTACAAATATATATCAAATCATAAATATGTTGTTTTAAATAATTAAAATATTCCAACCCAAAAGCAAAAAAAATTAACGATAATCACTGATTATAGTGTTGATTGCCTCTTCGACAGAAGGATAAATCTTGATGCCAAGTTCTGCAAAGATATCTCTAGGTCAATCTCTCAATACCTGGATATCTCTTAATTCACGACCACCGACAACTTGACCTTGAATCTCTGTACCATTTGGCATATCATTGATAACAACATACATATCTTTAGGGTTCCTCCTATGAGCTAGATCCACTATTTCCAAGCATGAGTAGAGCGCACGAGTCTCGGCATCAATAACAAAAAGAAGCTTATCACATTTTTGTTTTGCGACTTCTTCAATCATTTTGAATTCTTTGTTCCATGCGGGTACCTGAGGATTAAAATAGCTGATACCAGCTTTCGAAAGTAGCGGTATTGCAGTCTCAAATCTCCATTTTGTCGGATTGCAAGAACCGCCTAGGAAGACCTGAGAATTGACATCTGTAGAAACAGGAAATTCTTCCAGATATTGTTCAAGCGATTTTTTCTCATTTGACAGTAGTTGCGAATGTATTTTTGGTTGAATTTTACTTTCCATATAATTATCATGTCAGGTTAAGGCTCATACTGCCTTTATCTACATAAAAGCATTAACAATTTACTATTTATAGATATTTATACCATTTTACCAAAAAATAATTTAAAATTGTAGTGTTCAGAAGATAGCTTTATAACAAAAAATCCTCCAGATTTCTCTGGAGGATTTTTTAATTATTTACAGATTATTCTGCAGCAGGGACTGGAGTTTCTTCTGCAACTTCTTCTTTCTTAGCTTTTTTAGGAGCTTTCTTTTCTTCAGTTTTTTCTTCTGCAACTACAGGAGCTTCAGATGCTTCTTCTTTCTTAGCCTTTTTAGGAGCTTCAGCTACTTCTTCAGTAGTTTTAAGTGAAAGACCGATTCTCTTTTCGTTTGGATCAAAAGTGATAACCTTAGCCTCAACTAGATCTCCAACTTTTACGTAATCTTCAACATTCTTGACTATTTCATTGCTGATTTCAGATAAGTGGATAAGTCCGCTTATTCCTCCATCTAGACTTAGGAATATACCAAATTTTGATATTCTCATAACCGGAGCCTTGATAACATCTCCGACTTTGTATTTCTTTGCAAGCTCAACCCAAGGATTGTGCTTAAGCCTTTTCATAGAAAGACTGATCTTATCAGCATCGATACCGATAACCTCAACCTTAATCCTATCACCGACTTTTGCGAATTTTGATGGATCGTTAACATGTCCCCAATCAATTTCAGAAACGTGCACCAAACCTTCAAGTCCAGCAAATGTAACGAATAGACCGTAAGTTAGGATACCGCTTACTACTCATTCAACTTGATCGCCTATCTTCAATTTTTCTAATGCAGCTCATCTTTCTTCCTCTACAGCAGCTTTTTCAGAGAATATGATTTTCTTTCCGTCTTGATCGACGTTTATAACTCTAACCTTAAATGGCTTACCCACTAATCTGTTAAGATGAGCAAGGATTTTTTCAGGATTAGCTCATTCAACACGAGGATAATTCACTGGCGTAAGCTGAGAAACCGGGATAAATCACTTGATTCCATCAAGATCAATAAGAAGTCAACCTTTGTTTGCTTCATTTGGTATAACAGTAATGATTTCTTTTGTATCGAAATTTGAGTGTAATCTTGAGATAAGCTTGATTTGACTTGCTTTTCTTAGAGAAAGAACAACTAATCCTGAATCTCTATCATCTCAGATAACAAAAGATTCAACTTGGTCTCAAACATTAATAGTAGATATGTCATCAATAGATGAATGCATATCAGAACCGGCAATAATACCAGTAAATTGGTTATTAAGATCAACTAAGATCATCTTAGGAGATACACTTAATACCCTTCAAACAACTATTTCACCTAATTTAGGAGAAATGATTGGCGCTGCATTTTTCAAGATTTCTCAGAAATCCTGACTTTTTGTTGCGGTTGCCATTAATAAATAAAATTAAAAAATAAAAAGTAATTTCTTCTAAATTTCGATATTTGCATTCAAACTTCCGTTTCCGCGCTCACCGTAGCTACCGCTACGTTTCACTTTGGTACTCATTTTTCATACAAATCTCTTCATTTATAAGAAATTGCAAATTTCTAGTGTTAAACACTCTAGAAAATTTGCTCCATATGTTAAATTATAAAAGCCCTTTCTCAACTCTAATCTCTCAACTCTCAATTCTTTCAATTGGGGCGAATTATGGGGATCGGTCCTCAATCGCCGGAGCCGGCTACGGGTCAGAAGACAAATTGTTGTCTTCTTAAAATCATTTTCATGATTTTACCCTTCTATTCGATCCCCATTAAGAAAGGATTTATAGAATGAAGATTAATCGATAATTCTTATAATATTGGGGCGAATTATGGGGATCGAACCCACGACCTCTAGATTCACAGTCTAGCGCTCTAACCAACTGAGCTAAATTCGCCATGTAAATTCATTTCAAAAACTTTAACATTTGCACTCAAAATTCCGTGTCCTCATTCTTCGTAGCTCCCGCTACGCTTCATTGCGGTACTCATTTTTCGTACAAATCTTTTTGTTTTTGCAAGAATTTTAATGATCATTCTTTGATTGCTTTAATAACCGGATTTTATTTCAAGGGGAGCTCAAAAGCGAAGATATTTATGTGAAAAGTCGCGTACCTGAATGAAACGTGGCAGCGCCACGGTAAATGAAGGACGTAAGGCTTTGAGCGTAAAGATCGAGTTTTTCAGATTCCTTAGTAATCAAAAAATGTGCCATTGGTAAAAAGGCTGAGAAAGTATATTTATTTATAATTAGAATGCAAAGTTTTTTATGAAAAAGTTGATTGGATATGTATCTCAAAAAAATTTAGAATTATGTCTTGATTAGAAAAGCTAATTCCATAAAATGTTTTTAACAATGTCTGACATGATATCAATGAATATTTAATCAAAGCGATAATAGATGAACCTAGATAAAAAACTCCTGCATACAACTGATGCGCACATAAAAAAACTGTTGGATGCCTGAATGCTCTCTGTAAGGGATTTTATTGAGCATTATCCGCGTACATATGAGAATAAAAGCAATGTTGTAGAATATTTCAGCTTTGTGAACCTTAAAGAAAAGGGTTCTGTAGTCTGTGAAATTGAAGCCATAATATCAGAAAAGACGAAATTCGGCAAGAACCTGACAAAAGCGATAATAAAGGATAAATGATGATTTCTCTCCGAGGCAGTATGGTTCAATCAGAAATACCTTCTCACAAAATTCAAAGCATGAGATAATGTGCTGCTATTTTGAAAACCTAAATATGCATATTGAAAACTATCATTTTTAAGCCCCGACATTGAATTCATTTCAGTAAACAATAAATCAATCAAGCCCATCTATCCCGAGGTGAACTATATTCCGTCTGAATGGTTTGAGAAAAAGATGGAGGACATGAGAATATTTTTCAATGAAGCAAAAAACACGCTTCCGGATGAGATAATAGAAAAGAAACGATTTCATTCGAAAAAAGAAAATCTGCACAAGATACATTTCCCGAAGAATGAGAAGGATTTTGAAGAAGCAAGAAGAGAGCTTGCCTATGAAGAGCTTTATAAGATGCAATATGAATGACTTCTCAGAAAAAAAGAGCTTGAGCAAAGCTCATTCTGACGTTCACCGAAAATCCCGATGGATCCTGATTTCATAAAAGAGATAATTTCCAAACTCCCCTATCCTCTTACCAATCATCAGAAAATTGTAATATTCCAGATTCTTAAAGATATGGAAAAGGATTTTTCAATGAAGAGGCTTCTTCAGTGAGATGTATGAACCGGCAAGACCATAGTCGCGCTTATAACCGCAATTCATTCAATAATAAAAGAGGATATTCAAGTGGCTTTTATGGTTCCCACTGAAATTTTAGCCCGTCAGCATTTTGAGAATGTCCAAGAACTCCTATTTTTATTCAATATCAAATCAGACTTATTGGTATGAAGCCTTACTGCAAAGCAAAAAGAAGAGGCTAAATCCAGATTGAAGACCGGAGAAACGCAACTTATAATCTGAACTCATGCACTTATTCAGGATGATGTTCATTTCAAGAGGCTCTGATATGTCATAATAGATGAACAGCATCGCTTCTGAGTCGAGCAAAGGAAAGCGCTTGAAGAATATTGCTCCGTCAATTACAAAGAAGAATGAATATATCCCCATATACTCAATATGACCGCCACTCCGATACCAAGAACTCTGGCCCTGACTATTTATTGAGATCAAGATATCTCAGTTATCAGTGAATATCCGGCAGGGAGGAAGCCAATACATACCAAAGTGATTAAAGAATCCGAAAGAGACCTGATGTACAGATTCATAGAGGAGGAGATAAAATTCTGAAGGCAGGCTTATTGGATATCGCCTCTTGTATCAGAATCAGAGACCCTTGATATAGCAAATGCCACGGCAATGCAAGAAAATTTGCAATATATATTCCCAAATACGAATGTGTGACTTCTTCATTGAAAAATGAAGCCCAAAGAAAAAGATGCCGTTATGTCTGAATTCATGCAAAACACGGTCAAAATATTATCTTCCACTTCTGTCGTTGAGGTTTGAGTCAACAATCAAAATGCTACAATAATGTGCATAGAAGCATCTGAGAGGTTCTGACTATCTCAATTGCATCAATTCAGATGACGAGTCTGAAGGGGGGAACATCAATCATATTGTTATCTGTTTACCACAAAAGAATATAAAGATGAACGGCTTAAGGCGATGGAAAAAACGAATGATGGATTTGAGCTTTCTGAAATTGATCTTGAATTGCGCTGACCCGGGGAAGTTTATTGAGTGCGTCAAAGCGGTATTCCCGATTTTAAGATTGCCAATCTTAAGGATTTTGAACTCATATCTGAAATAAGGGAAGATATAGAGAATCATATGAAATCCAAATAGTTATTGACTTTTAAGGTTTATTGTTGTACTATATGTCATAATGTTATATCAGAAATTATTTTTCTGCAATGCCCTTATTAAAAGTCTTCTCTTTTGAAAAGATTCATATAATGGAAATGTTTTTTAATTTTTTATACAAATTTTTTTTATGATAACACATATGAAGAAAGGTTTTACGCTTATAGAATTGCTCGTTGTAATTACAATCATCGGTATCCTAGCTACTGGTGCCACAACTGTATATACTTCACAAATACAAAAAGCTCGTGATACAACAAGAATCAACGATGTCAAAGCTTTACAGGCAGCGGTAGAACAATTCTATCAAGATGTTTCTGAATATCCCTCAACTGATCCGACTAGTGCAAAAGGTAAATATATGACATGAGTGATAACATATATGCCAAAGCTTCCTAGAGATCCAAAATCATGAGAACCTTGCAATAAAGGTACCCTTGCCACTTCATCTTGATGTGATTATATTTATGCGGTTGCACATGATTCAAACGGTATCGAATTTTGAGAATATAAAATATCCACAGCATTTGAGAACAATTGAAACATAACTGGTAAAGCCGCTAAAGATTGAGGACTTGCAGCAGAATTAAACAGATATGAAATCTGATTGGACATAGGTACGGACAAATCCACTCTTTGCAACAGAACGGCAAAGATGACTGTAACCGCATGAATTTCAGTAATTTCTACTACAAATTGTGTGTTGGGGATAACTAATTCAAACTGACTTGGAAGCTTGCTTATCTCTTGAAATTAATCTGATCGGATTCCAAATAAAAAACCCACCTAGCCAAGATAATGTGCATAGAAGCGTCTGAGAGGTTCTGACTATCTCAATTGCATTAATTCAGATGAGGTGCCTGAATATGGTAGAATTCAATCATATTGCTATCTGTTCACCACAAAAGAATATAAAGATGAGCGGCTTAAGGCTATGAAAAAACAAATGATTGATTTGAGCTTTCTGAAATAGACCTTGAATTACGCTGACCTTGAGAAGTTTTTTGAACTTATATCAGAACAAAATAAGAGAAAACATAGAGAATCATATGAAATCCAAATAGTTATTGACTTTTAAGGTTTGTTGTTGTACAATATATCAGAATGATATATCAGAAATTATTTTTCTGTTATGTCCATATTAAAAGTCTTCTCTTTTTAAAAGATTTCATATAATGGAAATGTTTTTAATTTTTTATACAAGTTTTTATGATAACACATATAAAGAAAGGTTTTACTCTTATAGAATTGCTCGTTGTAATTACAATCATCGGTATCCTAGCTACTGGTGCTACAACTGTATATACTTCACAAATACAAAAAGCTCGTGATACTACAAGAATCAATGATGTTAAAGCTTTACAAGCAGCGGTAGAACAATTCTACCAAGACGTCTCTGAATACCCTTCAACTGATACGACTAGTGCAAAAGGTAAATATATGACATGAGTAATAACATATATGCCAAAGCTTCCTAGAGATCCAAAATCAGGAGAAGTCTGTAATAAGGGTACTCTTACTGCTGCGACTTGATGTGATTATATTTATGCTGTCGCCCATGATTCAAACGGTATTGAATTTTGAGAATATAAGATATCCACAGCATTTGAAAATGATTGAAATATAACTGGTAAAGCTGCGAAAGATTGAGGTCTTGCAACTGAATTAAACAGATATGAGATCTGATTGGATATCGGTACGGACAAATCCACACTTTGTAACAGAACGGCAAAGATGACTGTAACCGCATGAATTTCAGTAATTTCTACTACAAATTGTGTGGCGGGGATAACTAATTCGAACTGATTATGAAGTTTGCTTGTATCTTGAAATTAATTTTGATATAAAAGCAAAAATAAAAACCCGTCTTTCAGACGGGTTTTTATTTGAAAAAATTCAATTAGGCTTATAATAAGGAAGACATTGTATATAATTAATTTAACTTATTCTGAAGCATAACCGATGAGCAAAATAAAACCTTTGATTTTGATTCGGCAAATCCAGAGTGAGTAACCGCAAGAATAAAGAAAATATATGAAGATATAGCGACTTGAAAAAATGAAAAATATGAGAATTGGCTTTATTAGGAATATATTGAAAGAAAAATAATAAAAATCCGTATATATTATAGTAACATATTTTATCACCCGTATTATTAATGGACGAAAAGCATATTGTTCAAAAGATAAAAGAGGATTCATTTAATTTTTGAGAGATAATCGATTTATATGAAGCTAAACTTTTGAGGTATGTACTCAGAATCTGAGATATGCCATATGAGGAGGCAGAAAATATCACACAAGATATATTTATAAAGGTGTATAAAAACATAAATTCTTATGATTCCACATTCCCCTTTTCAAGTTGGATATATAGGATAGCTCATAATGAAGTCATAGATTATTATAGAAAGAATGAGAAGGCAAAAAACAATATTTCGCTTAGTGATGAGGATTATAAGAATCTTATAGAAAATATTTCAGACAAAAAAACTCCTCACGATGATCTGGAAAAAACAAATATAAAGGAATGTGTCAGAAAATGAATAAATATGCTCAGCATAGATCAAAAAGAGATAATGATTCTTAAGTTCATTGAAGAAAAATGATACGAGGAAATAAGCGATATCCTGAAAATGCCAATCTGAACAGTATGAACAATAATAAATAGAGCAAAGAAACAACTGAAGGAAAATCTGGAGAAATTACATTGTAACTTTTAGCAAATGACAAATTTGAAAGACAAGATCTTTGATAAGATCGAAAAACAAAAAATAGAACCTACCCCAAAATCGCATTTTGAATGGACTGAGAGAATCAAGTGGATGCTGATCTGAATATTCACCACTTTCTGAATAATGTTCATATTGTTCTTGATCGACGATCTGGTTGAGTTCATTTCAATCTGACCATGAGTTTTGAAATGACCCTGATTATTATTCTTCTTGCCTCCTTTGATCTGGACCTTAATAATTGTTGTAGCTCTTTTCTTTGTGATAAGAGAATTCAGAAAGACAAATTCAGGATATAAATATTCAATCAAATTTATAATTTGAATATGAATTGTGGTATTCCTTATAGGACCTCTCGTTTTTTTTCGCTCATGATTCGGTCCTTCCATGCATGGGGAATTTGTTGATAGGATGCCTCTCGTATGAAAATATATATATAATGAATCAACTTGGAATGATCCTAAGAATTGAAAATTGTGATGAGAAGTAATCTCCTTAACAGGTGAAACTATAGAGCTTAAATCCAGAGATTGAAGTGTTTGGAAAATAGATATAAATAAAGTTTCAGATAAAAAAATAAATTTCTCTAGATGAGACAGAATAAGGGTGATATGAAAATTCAGCTGAAGCTGAGCTTTTGAAGCAGAAAGGATATTCCCATGGTTCTGAAGATGATGAATGCATCCATGAATGATGAGATTATTTGATAGATGATGAATGATGAATGATTTTGAAAGGTCAGGAAGCTGAAGGATCGAAAGATTCAAAATTGAAATGAACAGGTAAAACTTATAATAATTTAAAAAGCAATCCATTTACAATGGATTGCTTTTTAAATATTGAAACATCTTTATTCATACCTTAATGCATCTATAGGCTTGAGATTTGAGGCTTTGGATGCTGGGAGTATTCAGAATATGATTCATATAAGCACTACTGATCCGAATGACATGATTATTGAGTTAACAGAAATTACTGCAGAGATATATTTGCTCATGACAAAAACCACAAAATAGCTTAATCAGATTCATATCAGTCAGGCTATGATGCTTATGAATAACGCTTCAATCAAAAACTGCGTCAAAATATCACTCTTCATCGCTCATAGGGCCTTCCTTATGCCAATTTCTCTAGTTCTTTCAGTAACAGATACAAGCATGATATTCATGACTCAGATTCATCAGACTATAAGCGATATGGCTGCTATTCAGGCAAGGAATAAAGTCAATGCTCAAGTGACTTGCTGAACTGAAGATAGAATCTCGCTTAATGAATTTATGGTATAAGGCTGCTTTGTTGTGTCAGTTACTTTTAGATAATCATTAAGCTCAGATTGGATGAAGGTCTTCATGAATTCTATATTATTAGGATCATCCACCTCAATGTCCAAAGTAGAAAAATAATGCGTTCATTGAATTTTTGACATGACAGTTGTGATCGGGGCATATATTCTTCTGTTAGAAGCTGAATTATCAGTCAAAACTCAAGTAACAATATATATGCTTTTTTCTAGCTTTATCTGTTGTCCTATCGGATCATTGCTTCAGAAAACATCTTGTGCGACCTGATATCCAAGAACAACAATCCTATTGCTATCTGTCACATCCTGATCTGTAATAAAATTGCCATTAGCGATAACCAGATTCTTGATTGTCAGATAATTCGGTCAAACTCATACTATATTAGCTCTTGTATTGTATGTATTATATATCAATTGCTTGCTTGCGGATGCGCTTGGTGCAACATCTTTCACTCATATTATATTCTTAACGTAATCCACAAACTGATTATCCATTATATCCGCTGAATTTACAGCGCTTACTCATCATATTCTGGTATCATTTGATCATCAGGATGTTATAGTCACAAGATTAGCTCAAAGACTATTGAATCTATCCACAATGGTTGATGTTGTTCATTGTCACAAAGCCATCAGAATTATAATTGATGAAACTCAAATGATAATTCAGAGCATGCTTAATGCTGACCTAAGCTTATTTGTTACTATAGAGCTAAGGGCTCAAATTATGTGTTCCTGTAATATCATAGTTTTCTTTTATTAATTCTGATCTGTGATTTCTCAATCTTTAAGGTGGATATGCCTTTTGGCATAATTATCTATATTGGGTTCATGGGTAATGATCACTATTGTTTTTCATTCTTTATTAAGTTCCGTAAGTAGCTGCATGACCTCATCTCAAGTATGGGAATCAAGCGCTCCTGTCGGCTCATCTGCAAGTATGAGAAGAGGATTTGTCACAAGCGCTCTAGCTATAGATACTCGCTGCTGTTGTCAGCCCGACATTTCACTCGGAAGATTATTTATCTTTGACTCCAAGCCCACTTTTTTGAGAGCGTCAAATGCTCTTTCATATCTTTCTTTAGACCTGACTCATTGATAGATGAGAGGTAGCATTACTTGTTTTATGGCGGGAGTTTTTGCTAGCAGATTATAACTCTGAAATACAAACCCTATATTTCATCTTCTTATAAGAGCCTGATCATCGTCTGTCAGGCTGGAAACATCTGTTGAATTGAAATAATATTTTCCACTGGTAGGATTGTCAAGCATTCAAATAATGTTCATCATTGTGGATTTTCAGCTGCCTGATTGCCCCATTATAGAAAGGAAATCCCCATCATAAACTTCTAGAGAGACTTTTTTAAGCACATCTAGCTTTTCTGTTCAAAGATAATAAGTCTTTACTATATCTTCTATTTTTATTAAAGGTTTCATTTCTACATATTTAGTTATTAGATTTGTATTCTATCGAATAGCTACCCGGATTGTAATTATTTAATTACCTTCAGCCACTTTGACGGAATCAGCCTCCTCAGCCTTCAGTGTTACCTCCCGCCCTTCATCAGACAGGAATCAGTGATCATGGAGCAGAAGATCAACTTGAAGTTGCAACAAAACGAAGTACGGTGTCTCCCTCATTGATTCAGCTTACGATTTCAGAATTCAGAAGATTGCTTATTCATGTGACTATTTCAGTTCTTGTTCAGGTTCAGGCCTTATTTTCAGGATCTTCAATCGTTACAAAAGATTTATCCCTTCTTTTCTGAATGAAAGATGAAGGCAGTGTAAGAACTCATTTTTTGCTTTGGACTATTATATTTATTGTCGCTGACATTCAGCTGAATATCTTTAAGTCTCATTTATCCAGTGTGATTTTTACATTATAGGTAGTCACTCAAGAAGTTTGAGTCGGTGAAGTATTAATCTCCTCCACAATTCATTCTAATGTTTTTTCCGGAAAAGAGTCAAAAACTATTCTCGACTTTGCTCATATATTAACCTTAACAACATCCAACTGATCAATAGTTGCATTCAGTTGAACCAGATTTGGATTTTCGATATAGATATATAGTTGCTGATTTGATATGATATTATCTCAGACTTTTATATCATTCTGATCTACAACTCAATCAAAAGGCGCTCTTAATTCATATTTTGATATGTTTGTCTTAGAATTCATCATAGCCAGCTCTTGTGATGCAATTGCATTTTTTTGCAAAGCTATTTCCTCTTTGGTCGGTCACTTCATCAGAGATTCAAAATTAGCTTTTCCAAGCTTTAGAGAGTTCTCAAGATTTTTTATTGAGTCTTGCTGCTGCTTGATTTTATTTTCATAATCCTTTCTTGTGAAATCAATAGATTTAATTGTGCTGTCGATCTCATTTTGTGCATTTGCTATTGATAATTGCTGATTATTTATAGAAGATCTTTTCTGTGCAATGTTTGATTGGCTTTGACTGCTTTTGATATCTTCAGGCGTAATTGTAGAAACTGCGACAAGTGTGTTTTGTATTTTGTCTGAAGTTGATTTTGCTTGACTTCAAATCTGTAGCATACTATTATAAAAAGAATTTATCTGGCTTTGCTGAAGGCTTTGTGATGGTATGCTAGATTGAGCAGCATCTGATGCATCTTTGCCTAGAACTTGGAGTGAACCGAAAACTTTTGATATAGAATTAAGCAGATCCGTGATATTTTCATTTGTCAGCTTCTTAGTATCCAAAGAATCCAGCTTTATCAGGCTATCATTAAGCAAGCTTTTTGAATTATTCCAGTCAGTTGCAGTGAGTCATCTATATGAACTGTTTTTTGCGGAAAGATATATATCATAATCTATGATATTATTTTTATATAATCATGAAATTCAAAATATCTGATCCACGCTAGTCAGCATCCCTTGAGCATCAATTACATATTGTCTAGCGTCATTATACGCAGAAACGATTGTATTAGAGCTGCTTATTCAGAAATTAGAAACATTGAGGGATTCTTGTTTAATCAGTGTGTCAAGATCATTTTGCGCTAAGGCAAGATCTGATTTCTTATTGGCTAGTTCTCCTTTTTTTGCCTCCAGTTGGTTTTGAATATCAGTTAATTTATTATCCCTGTCCGTTAGAAGATTCTCTAATGAGCTATTTGCTGAACTCAAATTCGCAGCAGTAGAATCAATATCATTTTGAGACTTTATTATATCTTTTTGCTCTGGTGGATTTAATAGCTGATCCAATTTAATTTTTGCATTTGAAAGGCTTACTTGTGATTGGCTGATGCTATTCTGCACATCGGTCTTATCCAATTCCGCTAATAATTGTCATTTCTTGATTGAATCTCACTCTTTGACATGTACCTTGGCCACAGTTCAATTCTGACTAAAAACCAATTTTTGCTGGTTTACGACTTGAGAGGTTCAGATAACTTGAACGCTATCCTCGATATCTCATTTTCTTACCTGAGCTTTAAGCGTTACAAACGTAGATTTTGCAGTTTTCGGAAAGAAATGATTATAAGAGAAATAACCTATTAGCACTATTACCGCTAATGTAATAATTTTTTTAAAGGTGAATATTTTTTTCATATCAGTTATTTGGTAATAATAAAAACATTTTTAATAGTAAATATAACACTTGTTTTATAAAGTATGTATTTTCAATTATTTTATCTAGTAATTTTTTATACGGATAACAGAACATTTTCTTTCAATTCTTTTTAAATACAATTTAAATAATTTCTCAAAACAAAAAAATCTCCAGATCAATCTGGAGATTTTTCATCTAATTCCATAAGAATTTTCATCCTAAACCATTCAGCATTTCTGAAAATTCCTTAATTTTTTCATCTTTATCGGCTCAGATATTGTCTAAGCATATAAGTTCGGCGCGCTCGAGTGCTTCTTCTAATTTCGTTTTTCAACCTGGTGCAATGCTTACAAGGCTTATTCTGGCATCTGATTCATGCTTTTCTTTGCTAACAAGTCATATTTTTTCCATAGGCAGCAGTATTCTAGTGATTCAAGAAGCCGTTAATCATATCTTATTGGCAAGATCTATTCTTTTCATCTTTCAATCTTTTGATTCAGACAATCTATATAGAATAAGGAACTCCGTTAATCCCAGCCCTCATAATCAAGAGTCAAATCTTCTTGATAAGATCGAGTGGAATTTTGAAATATTTATTATAAAATTCAAAGATGGTGTAATTGTGTTCATATTATTTTTATTTATTGATAATTCGTTGACAAGTCAAGTATATCGCAATTAATAATAAAGTCAAAAAAAAATATTTTATTCTCTTAATGCCTCTATTAAAGCAAATAAATTAATTATGTTATTTTTTTGAAAGAAATATATTAAACCTTCGTAATAACTATTGAGGACCTCAAGTTTTAATTTAATAATAATTTTTATTTATATGGAAACCAAGAAATTAGCCTATATGGCTTTATGAATATTAGTTTGATGAATATTGGCTGTCGGTGCAGGAACTTATGCAAGTTCTTGAAGATTGATATCCATGCATTGAATGGATTTTAAATTATGAAGAGGATGATTCGAAAGATCTGGATTTTGAGCAGAAGCCGCTTTTGCTAAACTTGTAAATAAGAGCGTAGTGAATACTGATAGTTGAGTTGAAGTCACTTTGACAACAACCGACTCATGAGCTTTGGCACATATACAGACAATGTCAGATCATATGATAAATAAGAAACCTTTAGATCAGGCAAAAGTAACTTTGACTTCTGTAAAACTTGATAATTGAATCAAGCTTACTATTGTTTGAAGCGAAGCGGATACTATAAAAAAAATACAAGATGTTGCAGCAAATAGCAATTGATTGTTTCCAATGTGAGGAATGATGAAAGGCTGAAGATGATCAATGGGATCAGGATCAGGTAAAATCTTAATGCATCCTGCCCTTGAGGAACTTGTTCAAAAAAATGTTGTAAATACCGCCAGCTGAGCGGAGGTCACTCTTACGACTACAGATTCATGAGCTCTAGTAATGTTGCAGGGAATGGGAGATAAGATGAATTCTTGAAATCGTCCAGATGCTGCAAAAGTCACAATAGTTTCTACAAAATTAGCTAACTGAATTAAACTTACAATAACTGGATCTGATGCTGATACAATAAAGAAAATCCAAGATCAGGCTGCTAATGCAAAATGATTATTCCCAATATGAGGATGAAAATGATTCCACGGAGGCAAGGGTTGAATGATGAAAGACTGAAGATGATGAGAATGATTCCATAACGGAATGATGAGAGATTGAAGATAATTAATATTCATAATGAAATCCGGTTTTCAAAAACCGGATTTTTTTTAAAAGTATTCATAATTAAATCACTCAAATCATCTTGACTTTTAGGTTAAATAGTATAACCTATCCCCTAGGTAAAAAAGAGATGAGAGATGAGAGCTAAGAATTTAGAGCTGAGGAATAATCAATAATTGAATAATTAAATAATGATAGAGCCTTATAAAGCAAAATTGCTGACAAACATAAAAAAGACTAAGTGACTCCTTGACACCATTCAAAAAATGGTTGAGCAAGACAGGTATTGCATGGATATAGCACAACAGATCAATGCGGCATCTTGAATGATAAAAAGCTCGTCTGAGCTTATTCTGGAGAATCATCTGAATTCTTGTGCTGCGCATAAATTAACTTCCGAAAATCCAAAAGAAAAAGAAGAATTTGTAACGGAATTAATGAAGGTATTTCATATTTCACAAAAGAAATAATGAGAAAAATTTTAGCATTACTGACATTCCTTGTATTTATAATCATATCTCATGCTTGACTTATTCATGCCATGGATATGAAATTTATGCATGATACGGCGCTGCCCGCATCTAAGCTATTCACTCCAAAAGATGATATTTTCTGCAGCAAAAGCCTAAGCTCGAACTCTTCTTGTTTCCAAGAAATTCCTGAATCTAAGTGGATTGTCAGCTGAACATACAAGATATTAGAAATATTCCAGGCTTCATTTCTGGTTTTATTTACTGTGTATTCGCTGCTTATACTGACATTAAAAAAACCTGAACAGAATGTCATTAAGATACTTTGACCTCCAAAAGATTCTTATGTATCATTATTCTGAATCGTAAGAAATATCAATTAAATTGAATAGTCATTAATTTAAGGCATTATATAAATGTCTTTTTAAGGTTATTTTAATTTAAATTTTAAAAAATATGAAGAAAATAAATATAGATGTTAACTGAATGCATTGCAGGTCATGCGAAATGCTTCTTGAAAAATCTCTCAAAAAAGCAAAAAACGTAGCTTACGTTAATGCAAACGAAAAAAAATGAACTGTAGAAATATGATATGAATGAAACGGTCCTCAAATGTGAGAGGTGCAGGAGATAATTGAAAATGCAGGATACAAGCTATGAAAAGCAAAAGCGTTAACATGGTTAAATGCTGATAAAAGCGTTTATAGTGATTTCATTATGATACTTTTTACATTATTTGCTGTTTATCTTGTATTAAGCGCATTCTGAATTGAGGTATGAGGTGTTTGAAACTTTTCAAATCCTACATTTTGAGTAGCCTTATTAGTTTGACTTACTGCTGGAATTTCAAGCTGTATGGCTCTTGTTGGCTGATTAGTTCTTTGAGTAAGCTCTAAATGGAGTGAGGATAATGCGAATCTTTCTGGATTTGCAAAATTTGAACCTCATCTTTACTTCAATCTATGAAGGATAGTCGGTTTTGGATTATTATGATGAATGCTAGGATTATTCTGACAGATATTTTCACTATCCCCTTTCATGATATGAATAATGACTGTTGTAACAGGTCTAGTCATGTTATTTCTCGGAATCAACTTATCTGAAATATCACCGAAATTAAGCAGCCTTTCGCTTACGCTTCCAAAATCATTATGAAAGAATGTATGAAGGGATAAATGAGGTTCCAAACATGTTTTTGCATTCTCAACTTGAGCCCTTACCTTTTTTCTTCCTTGCTGATTCACGCTTGCAATGCAGGCATATGCGATAACTACTGGTAACTTCATGCAAGGCGCTCTTATTATGATGGCTTTTGCAATAGGTACCGCCCCTGGATTATTATGAGTATGATGATTATCTTCTTTTTTCTCTTGAAAAAAAGCAAAGAAAATATTTAAAATTACTTGAGTGATTGTTATGGTATTGGCCATTTTCAATATTTCAAATTGATATAATCTGATAAGCCTTGGCTGATCTTCAGGTGCGCAAAATACCGTAGAAGCAAATCCATGAGAGGTTCAAGAAATCAGAATGATACAAGATTGAAACTGATATACTCCAAATGAGCTCCGTATCAAGCCGAACACAAAAACAAGATGGATAATCACCTCAACAAATCCATTTTCATGTGCGACACAATTTATGGCTCCTTCAATATGAGTCAATAAGACCCTTTTAAAATGAGAGAATGTAATAGAATTCATATCTCCTGCAAGCTGAGAAATCAAATTCTCTTGTTCAATGTGAATGTATGGAGGCAGAATAATAATTGACGGAGATAGAAGTCCCACATCCGCAACTACAACATCAAGCAATACGGCAGCTCCAGCGGGCTGCTCAGCCTGATGAGCAGGATCATTGTCTGCAACATCTGACAATTCAGCAAATTGAGGATGATGATGCGCTATGATGAAATGAGGAAGTCAACAGCCAACTGCAGCTATAACTAGCATTGATGACTCGGAATTAAAAGATGCTGAGCTGCTTGATGCAACTTATACATCCGCATGAATGAGTCCTAATGAATTCAGTCTTAAGCAATGAAAAACATATATTCTTACTATTGATGTGAAAGATAGCATATATTGATGCATGAGCCAGATATACATTCCATGATTTGATGAAAATATACAAACCCTAGAAGGATGAACAAAAGTGAAATTCGCCTTTAAGGCAGATAAGGCAGGGCAATTCCCCCTTGTTTGCGGTATGTGAATGCCTCATTGATATCTCAATATAAATTGATAAATTTAAAAAAACTTCATTAACATATAACTTAATCTACTATGAAAAAAACTCTATACATATTGAGTCCGATATTATTGTTTTTAAAAACTCAAGCGCATGCGATGTGTCCGGTCTGTACAGTGGCCGCAGCTGCCTGAATCGAGCTCTCGCATTATCTTGGAGTAGATGATTCTGTAACTTGAATCTGGATTTGATGAATGCTCGTTTCTGTATCAATGTGGACCATAAATTGGTTTGACAAGAAGAATATCAGATTTTTCTTGAAGAAAAAAATTACTTACATATTATATTACGCATCAGTAATAATTCCTCTATATTATCAAAAACTAATGTTTGTAAATCCTGCAAATAAGCTTTGGTGAATTGATAAATTGTTTCTATGAATAATAATCGGTACAATATTATTTTATGCAACAGCTAAATATTATCTTTATTTGAAAGCTAAAAATTGAGGTCATCCGCACTTCCCTATGCAAAAAATTGCAATGTCTATGTGATCTCTAACCGCAGCTAGTCTAATTTTTTATTATATAACATCTTATATATATGCAATCTAATGACAAACTTTCTCTTCAGGAATATATCGATAAGGTCGATTCCATGAAAAAACAAGAAAAAATGGATCTTTCTTCCGATCAGGATCTCTCCATTGCCATAATGAACTTAATTAGCCTAGAAGAACATTTCTTCTTCACTGGAGCAAAGCTGGGCAAGACTGAATATTATGATATGATCAAAGATGTCCGAGAAATGAGAAAAGATCTTTTAAAGATGATAATAAAAGAATATGAAGGTGAAGTTTGGTGCATATCAAAGCATCTTCTTTCTGCCTCAATGAGGCTTATGGAGGTGTGAACAAAACAATTATGAATCGGTAAAGACAAAGAAGCCTATGATTTATTTGAGAAATCATATAATCTTTATTCCCTGTTCTGGGGACTTAATATGTGATTCATATGAACTGCTTGAGTCAAGAAAATAGATGATGATGCCATGGATAATAAAGACACGGAGAAAAAATGATTCATGGGAAAATTCTGAGAATTAGTAAGGAAGGCTGTTGATTGCTGTATTGAATAATGACTCATTTCACGCGTAGACACGCGATTAATCGCGTGCCTCGATATTTTTTGCGTTAAAGTTTTTTAAATATCCATTTAAATTATTCTTTGCAGCTATTTTGGTGAAGCCCAATGCCTTTTTTGACTTTAATTTACCACTATATTTTAAGGTAAAAAACATATATTAGAAATCAAATATTATATTTTGACAATACATATTAAATGAATAATCTAAAAATATAAGGTGATTCGGATAAATTTAAAAATTGTAAAATATAACAGCTAGACATGCGTAAAGTGATGGAAAATTCGGTTTATAGCGAAATATATTGGCACTTCAATCGCAGGCTTCCAAAAAAAATCACTGATAGAGTGTGAGATTTGAATAGATTATTAAAGATACAAGTTTCTTTCTGTCTTTTTTCAGAGCCAAGAAATTGAACCACAACCTTATTGGAAGATTTTTGTTCAAGAGTTGATGGAAAATTTATTGATTGCATGTGACTTAAAGATTGAAGTGAGGAGAATCAAATAATCCTAAAAACAGGAAATTGAAAATATCCAGTGGTACTTGATGAAGTTTCTTGTTTATTCTGAAGAATCAAAGATTATAGAAGGACAATAGATTTTTTAGTCAAACTTTCAGAGCAAAGACAAATCTGATTAAGAATACATCCGGCAAATTATAACTGCAAAGAAGATTTTATAAAAGCCTGATTCAACATAATTGAATTAAATAAAATACCCTTTGATGAATTTAGGAATTCTGTATATTCTAAATTTGAAAAGATTGATTTTGAATTTCCAGAAAAGTTCGTTATATTTGCTTATAACGAATATAAGAATATGGGGTTCTGTTTTTGGTATATAGCAGAAGCATTCAATTTATACTTAGAAAATCCTTGAATATCCGAAATTGAAGTTAAAAATATATTCGAATATAAAAACGATCATATATCTTTGGCTTAATAATCATTAAACTTTCATTTATGGCTTTTGGGAAACAAAGGATAAAGGAATTTTTTAGTCCTGCGTTAGAATTCAAATGATTGGTTGTACAATCAATCATTATTTCATCCACTATTGCTTTTGTGGAAATATATACTGTGAATATTCTCAAAGACATTACAGATCTGGTTGCTCAAAATAAATATGATGAACTTATCAGATTAAGCTACATGTTAATCGGAATATTGACAGTATTTTATATATTCACTTGGTTTACCAGAAGATTTGAAGCTATATTTTATAGAGATCCTAGAAAGATAATATATAAAAGGGTTATTGAAAAATTCATAAGATTAGATAATAATATAACAGAAACCACCTGAACATGAAAATTCATTTCAATTCTCCAAAATTGAATAACGACTTGGTCGGACATGTTTCAATACATATTTCGCTCTGGCATAGAATCATTTGTTAAGATCTTAGTATGATTTTATTTCATATATCTTATCTTACCGAATTATTTCCTTTATTTTCTATTCCTATTCTTTATTATCTTGCTTGTCATATACATCTGAAACTGCTGAGCAATCAAATGGAGAATACTCAGAAGAGAGGCTAAGAGCAAGCAAATTCATCAGCTTGTGAAAATTATAATGTCAAAATTTGAGATACTTCAAAATTGAAAATCATCAAAAGAAATTTGAATTCTGCAGAAATTAACTGACGAAGAGAAAGAAATGGATCTGAAGGTATATGATTGATTATGGCTGATGTTTATAATCCCTAGGGTTTTTATAGATTTCTTAAAGATTTTAGTAATCTTTATAGTCTGAATCTGAGTTATAAAAAAAATATTCAGCATATGAGATTTTGTTGCATTATCATGAATACTTATATTGCTTGAGCGCGCGATTAATAGCTTAACTGATTTTTATAAGAATTTCACGAAGAACTTCATTGATATCGAGAAACTTTTTGATGTGCTTGAAGAAATTCCAACTATAAAATGATACGATATATGAGAAGATTTTGAATGCAAGAAATGAGAAATAGAATTAAGAAATTTATCATTTTCATATTGAAATGAGAAGGTATTTGAAGATTTCAATCTTAAAATAAGATGATGAGTGAAAGTCGCCCTTGTCTGAATTTCTTGATCCGGTAAGACCACTTTGGCAAAATTGATATCTTGATATCTTTATCCAGATTGATGATCTGTTGAGGTTGATTGACAGAATCTTGAAAAAATCAATCTTAAAAGTTATTACAAGCATATCTGATATCTTACTCAAGATCCATGAGTGCTGGATGCAAGCATAATGGACAATCTTACATACGGACTGAATCGGGACATATCTGAAGATGAGGTAAGGAAAGTTCTGGCATTGGCGGAATGCGATTTTGTAGAAAATTTTGAACAAGGCCTCAAGACTGAAATCTGAGAAAGATGAATAAGGCTTAGCTGATGACAAAAGCAAAGGATCGCCATAGCAAAATTATTTCTTAAGAATCCTGAAATCATTATCCTTGATGAGCCGACAAGTGCACTTGATAGCTTCTCTGAAGACAAAATAACAAAAGCTTTTCAGAAATTATTTGAGCATAGGACGGTAATCATAATCGCCCACAGGCTTCAGACAGTCAAGGAGGCTGATGATATTATCGTGCTTGAGGATTCTAGAATAATTGAGAGATGAAATCATGAAACTCTTATACAAAAAAAGTGAATCTATTCAAAAATGCTAGATATGCAATGATGAAAATTCATCGGATAAATATTGATATTATGATAGATTGGAATATAATTATATATTATAATTAATATAATGATTATGATGTACTGGTTAAATTGATATTCATGCTGAGGATTCTCTATGATATGATGAATCTTGATGATAATATTCTGGTGAATCGTGATATATTTTTTCATCCAGATAATAAATCAGAATAGCTTCAAAAAAGAATCCAGAGATGCTATGAGCATTCTTAAGGAAAGATACGCTAAGTGAGAAATCACTAAAAAAGAATTTGAGGAAATGAAAAAAGATCTAATGTAGCTTATGAAAAAAATCAGACTGGTAATTTATATAATTTTAGTTTCATTCTTCCTCAATTTCGCTTGGGAATTCCTGCAATCCCCTTTTTACGATTGTTTTAAAAATACCCTTGAATCAAATTATAAGCATTATCTTTTAGCTATTATCGGGGATTCTGCCTATACCGTCCTAATATATTTCATATTATCCATAATAAACAAAGATTTCCTTTGGGCTGTGAATTCTTTTAATATGAAAAACCTATATATCTCAATTGGACTATGACTTATACTGGCGATATTCATTGAATATAAGTGAGTGTTCTTATTAAATAAATGGGTTTATTCTGATCTGATGCCGATCTTATTTTGAATCTGAATCATTCCCTTGATTCAGATGATGATACTTCCGCTTATGAGCTTCAAAATTAGTGTCATTTTCTTGAATTATAAACCTGAAAAAATAAAGAATAAATTTTAATAGATAAATTTAAAGCAATAGATTTGCTTTTTTAAAAAAAACTGATAACCTCTACCTGAGGTTAAGGTGTAATTTAAATCGTAATAAACACTAGGCATGAAAAATATAATTTTTACTCTTCCTGCAATTCATTGTGAATCTTGCGTTAAGTTAATAAACATGAGCCTTGAGTGAGTAGAATGAATAATAAAAAAAGAGATAATTCTAGATAATAAAGAGGCCCATATTTCTTATGAAGAAAAAATAATAGGTCCGGATAATATTATCGCAATAATTAAAGAGGCTTGATATGAGGCTGAGCTTATAAAAGGTGAGTTTCCTAAGGCAATCTCAAGCCCGGGCTTGGTAGATACTCCCTTGGCAACCGTTGCAGTTTCAAGCCCGGGCTTGAATAATTCCGCAATAGCAACCCTGGGCATTGAATGAATGCATTGTTCATCGTGTGCGTTGCTTATAGAAAAAACCTTTAAAAAAACGTCATGAGTAAATGAGGCAAATATAAATTTTGCTTCAGAAAGGGCCAGGATCAAATTCGATCCTACTATTATAACTATAGAAGACTTGGTGAGTGTTGCTGAAAAAGCTGGATATAAGGCCACAATTCAATCAAAACAAACAAATGAGATAGATAAAAGAAAAAAAGAGACTTCGTATTGGTTCAATAAATTCCTATGGGGAGCAATCCTATCTTTGCCTATGGCATTATTCATGGTATATGATTTTGTTTTATGATTACCTTGAGAAAAAATATTCATGCCTATTTCTGCGCTGATTTCTTTAATTCTGACGACTCCCGTCTTATTCTTCATAGGAAAAGATTATTTCCTATGAGCTTGGTCAGCACTTAAGCTGAAGACTGCAAACATGTTTTCTCTTATAGCAATCTGAACTGCAGTTGCATATATCTATAGCATATATAGCTACATAATTTACATAAATGAAACCTGATCCGCAATAGGATTAAATTGAATGAAGATTCCAAACATTTATTTTGAAGTTGCCGCATTTCTTATAGTCTTTGTATCCTTATGAAAATATATGGAAGCAAAAGCCAAATGAAAAACCAGTGAAGCGATAGAAAAGCTTATGTGATTAGCCCCAAAAACTGCAAGAGTGAAACTTCCTAGGCCAGGAGGACATCCTATCCTGTCTGATGAATCAGAATCCATTTGATTAATCAATAATAGTATGGATGGATGATGATACATCGAAATCCAAATTGAAGATGTCGTCTACTGAGACATAATCATTGTAAGGCCTGGCGAGAAAATACCGGTGGATTGAGAGATTGTTTCTGGTTATTCTAGCATCGATGAATCAATGCTGACATGAGAATCAATGCCAGTCGAAAAGAGCATAGCCTCAAAAGTTTTTGCCTGAACTATCAATAAAACTTGAAGCTTTGATTTCAGGGCTACCAAAATCTGAGATGAAACCACCCTTTCTCAAATAATAAAACTTATAGAAGAGGCCCAATGATCAAAAGCTCCGATACAATGATTCGCCGACAGGATTTCTGCAATATTCGTGCCAATTGTAATACTTATTGCTATAATCACTTTCTTGGTCTGGTACTATATTCTTTGAGCAACCTTCGCTATTAGCCTTCTTTACTTTTCGGCTGTAATTGTAATTGCTTGCCCTTGCGCGCTTGGACTTGCTACGCCCACTGCAATAATGGTCTGAACCTGAAGATGAGCTCAAAATTGAATTCTTATAAAATGATGAGAGCCGCTTGAGACTGCTTGCCAGATAAATGCCATAGTATTCGATAAGACATGAACAATAACTGAGTGAAAGCCAAAAGTAACCGATATTGTAGATTTATGAATCATATCCGAAAAGGAAATCCTATCGATTGCCGCATCTCTAGAGCAAAAATCAGAGCACCCCTTGGCTGAATCGATAGTAAAGCATTGACAAGAGGTTAATGCACGAAATATCCTTGTTGAAGATTTTGAAGCAATTCCTTGAGGATGAGTAAAATGAATTGTCGGATGAAAATCATACTTCTTATGAACTAGAAAGCTTCTTGCAGATAATAAGATTGAGTTAGCTGAAATATCTATAATCGAAAATCTTGAGTCTTCATGAAAAACTGTAATGATTTTAGCTGATTCTTCTAAAGCCATCTGATTGATAGCTGTTGCAGACACGGTAAAAGAAACTTCAAAAGAAGCCATTTCAAGGTTACTCAAAATGTGAATCAAAGTCTATATGATAACTTGAGATAATGCCCGTACAGCAAAGGCAATAGCCTGACAAGTATGAATATTTAATGTCTTGGCAGAAGTATTGCCAGAAAATAAAGCACAAGAAGTACAGAAACTGCAATCAGACTGATACAAAGTTGCAATGGTATGAGATTGAATAAATGACTCCCCGGCGCTTGTAAGCGCTGATCTGTGAATTGCAATGTGAAGCTGAGCAGATGTCGCAATGGAATCGGGCTGAATAATCATAATGAAAAATGATTTGAATGATGTTATCACTTCTATAAAATTAAGCAGAGAAACCGTATCGAAAATAAAACAGAACCTTTTCTTCTCATTATTCTATAATGTTCTATGAATTCCTGTTGCCGCCTGAGCATTTGCCACTATCGGATTTGTACTGAAGCCTGAGCTTGCCTGACTTGCAATGGCACTATCTTCTGTTTCTGTAGTATCCAATTCTCTTTTATTGAAAAATTTCCATCCAAAGAAGATAAATCTGATATCTAAGATAGCGCCAGTTATTATGACAATATTTTTCCTAGGGGTATTCTGGGAGTTCTCGCAATTCTCGCAATCCAGCACGACTTCTTCATATACATCACAGCTTCCTGGACTAGTAACTGAAATCAATGATTATATGCACTCATCTGAAGTTAAAATATGATTTGATAAGGAATGATTCCCAAAAGTGATATTGGAATCTGCAAAAATCCCTGCATGACTTAAGCTCGAATCAGGAAAAATGGATTTTACAGATAATTGAGTAGTTTTAGGAAGCCTCGAAGCGCATATGATGATAAAGGAATGACTGATCAAATGAGTTTGATCTGAATTGGCCTTATTCTTCGGAGTTGAAAAAGTTGTAGTCAAATGAATACTTGCTCCTACAAATACATTCTTAGATGAAGCTCATATATTATCTGAATCAGTTTTCAACAAGATTGCCCTTCAAAAAGATCTGCTGATCGCACAAACCCCTCTTTGAGAATTGAAATTTTTCTATCTTTATGATGAAGAGAATATTCCTCTTCAAATGAAGAAATTGATTGATCCAAAGAAGATGAGCTATGAAGCAGATTGAAAAGAATTCATTCCGGTGCATATAGGTTATTCGGAAGCAAAGATGATGATGGAAGAGAAATTATTTTCACAGAGATTTGATAAACTGGAATGATTTTTTTGAAATGATGCCATAATCGAATGACTCCCAAAAAAGACCTATACCGCTCTTGATATGCTCCATTTCGTTCCAAGAAAATTTAAAGATAACTATCT
>AMFJ01005684.1_pt1 | contig 30813 bp, 30 predicted proteins | sample 427208 | NCBI WGS metagenome assembly AMFJ01 (sample SAMN02954298, study PRJNA114691) | groundwater metagenome | biome: aquatic; feature: subsurface aquifer; material: sediment; isolation source: subsurface aquifer sediment | place: USA: Rifle, CO | collected 2008-08 | reverse complement strand
TGATGATTATCATTTTCATCAAAACGGTTTTTTATTTTTAAAAAAAGCATACTAAATTCATATAGTTTCTCGACTTGACAAATTATGAAAAAACCGTTAATATTAAATGTTCTTTAAGTAATGTTTATGTTTTCTTTAGGAAAATAAAATCTTTGGGAGGAACAAAGATGGCCGCCAGAACGTTGCTATTAGTGTTGTTTTTTTTCGTAATGACCCCAGCTCATTCAGATCAAACCTCAGAAATTCCGCCGGGAAAAAAGATGCCTGATGTTGAGTTTGAGCTAACCAGAGCCCAGATTATAAAAGAAGCGCTTTTTTCAAAAATAGATGCAGCTCTGGAAAAGCACGGTAATCAGGAAATGGCAAAGGTGTTCAGGTTTTTGGAGAAAGATACCATTCTGGCCATTCCGACAGAGGAAGGAACCTTACCTCTGGAAAAAATGCCGGGACAGGCATTCATTTCTCTGGTCTTTATTTCAGAGAAGGATTCTCAAATAAGCCAGGAATGGGAGGATATGATTATGGCCGATAGAACCGTAGAATTTTATTCTGACATAAGAGCAATTGTTGTCAGAATAGATAAAATGGCCGATCTCAATCCTTTTGAAGTGACTCTTTATCTTCTCCATAAAGGCTACGAATCAAAAATATTCTTAGCAAACGGAGGGGTAGAAACTGGGTCAGAAAAACAACAGATAAAAAGCTTCGTCACTGAAGCTATCTGCAGCCTGCAATAGGCACTCACGGGCACATTCGAATATCTAAATTCGGGTGTGCCCATTTATTTTGCAAAAAATTATCCACAGAAAAGCTATTTTCTTTTTTTCTTTTATGTTATAATTTAGGCAAGAATATGGACTCAGCATATTTGCGCTAAAATCGAAAAAGCAAATATACAATTGAAATGAAAAGCTATCAAGGCCAGTTGCTTTGAAAATAAAAGACAGTTTCTTTACGGGGATTGTCTTTTGTTCTTTTCAGAAATAAATTTTCACTATACCATCCACCCCTACTTTGCGGAGGCAATATGAACTACCAACATCTATTTTCAAATGACGCGGAATTTCTTTCCTTCGTAAGGGAAAACATCAAATTCTTTACTGGATGCAGTGACTGCCATCGAACTTGGGTTGAGAACAATCGAATCAATAATTGTTCTGCCAGTTTATTGGGAAAACTTGCCTTTACGGCTATGTTGCTCAATGTAGCTATGATAGAGCAAGGAGAGCTACTCGATCTTGGCGTACAATTATACTTCGATAGAATCTGCCCAGAATGTTTTGCAAGATCAGAAATAACACCTATAATCCGGCAGCAGCAGATTAAACAAGGTTATTCCCCCTGTTTTTGCACAGGCATCTTGGATTGTGATCAGTTTAAATGCTCTCATCGTAGCACCTGCATCCGCCCAGAAAACATTCTCCCTGTCAGTGAAAAAGCTGTTGTAGCTTATTCATTTTATCTGCAACAATCCATTCAGCAAGCTGTTTTTATGCACTAGGAGATGTGTGTAACCAAAAGCCTTGCCAAGAAAAAATTCAAACTCGAATTATTCTGGCAGGGCTTATTTTTTATGAAAAAAGTTTTTTCTATTTATAGCGAAGAGCATCCAACGGATCAATGCTACTGGCACGTCTTGCCGGAACCACTCCGGTGAAAAATCCTACCACAGCTGCAAAAATTATGATGCCTAAAACAAATTCCGGCGGACTATAAAAAAGATCGACCGGCTCTCCTCCGAAACGACGAGCCACAAGATTGATGGAAATATTGAATATCTCTCCTCCCAAATATCCCATCACCACTCCTCCCAACCCTCCTAAAAATCCCATGATCGTAGCCTCTGTCACAAACATCAATGAAACCGCCATATTGGAAGCTCCGATAGATTTCATAATTCCGATCTCTTCGGTCCTTTCCAAAAGAGCAATGGTCATAGTGTTAAACATTCCAATGGCACTGACTATCAAAGCCACCACTCCAAAAAGCATCAGCACAATTTGAATGACGCTGAAAACCTGGTTGGCTTGCTCCACAATATCGGAAAGAGAAGAGACCAAAAGACCCATTTCAATGACTTTATCGCGTATAGCTTTCATTATGTTGTCATTCAAGCAGCGCACTTTCAGCGCATTGAACTTCTTTATGTCCAAGAAATCTAAAGTTTTCGCATGTACGAACGCGGCATTATCTTCACCCTCTATGACTCCCACTATTTTATATTTGGACTGCGATTCAACTTTTCTAAATTTTTCTTGAGTTCCGGCTTTTTCCACGCCTTCAGGAATAAAGAAAGTAAAAGTAATTTCTTGGCCTATTATATCGTCCACTGTCTTACCGAAAACCTGTGCTACTGAGGAATTTATGATAATACCTTCCTGATTGTCATCGCTTATCGACTTCCCTTGTTTCATTTTGTAGCCTCCTAGGCGTAAAAAACTGGGCTCTACCGCATTTACAGCAAGATCGGCAGAAATGTCATTCATATGTCCCTGCGAAGAAATTCTAAATGATGCGCTGGTCTCAACTACGCCATCCATATGCCGTATTTCATCAACCAAGCCATGGTCCAGATTAACAAGGCCCGATCTGGCCTCGGAAACATCCAAAGTAAGCAACGAGTCAGCGGTAGTAATTTTTTCCAAAAGCGTTTTTTGCAATCCATAACCCAAAGAGACTAAAAAAAGAATCGCTCCAATACCTACGCTCATTCCCAAGACGGTTAAAATAGTTCGTGACGGACGAGCTTTGAACATTCTAGTGGACAATTTTATGATATCGATTGCTTTCATGTTTTAGTCTTTGTATTTTAGAAGCATAATGACTTCCATTTCTCTTACTAATTTTTCCGCCGTTACCTTATTCAATCCGACTCCGCCTAATAATTTAGCCAGATCAAGTTGTTTTTTCAGTTCAATGCCGTCTATCTTATTGTCAAAGCGTAATTTCATAAATGAGTGGAAGCGAGCTGATGCTGTTTCATCCAAATGCAAATGAAACATAGATTGCAAATATCCGCACATATGCAAAACAGCCTCGTCCTTATTTTTCTCGCCAATATCAGTTTGAAAATCAACTTGCTCCAAAATGCTGGCAATCCTTGTTGAAAATGACTTAGCACGGGACTTATTCCAATTGGAGCCGCCTTCTTCGAAGCTCATATCAAGCTTTGAAGGAAGATCGTTTATTTTTATATTTTTAAATAGAAGTTCTTTTAGAAAATTTTCCGCCGAACTCAATTGTTCATCGTTGAGCTCAGCCAAAGCATGCGACAAAAGCTGTTTTGCTTTAAAAGGAACAAGCAATGCCCCCAATTGAGAATTGTCTAGCCCTCTAAACATTCTCATAAGAAGCTTCAATTCATTAGGCACATCAATTTTTTCCTGCGTATTTCCTTCCAGCAATGATTTCTCATCTTTAACATCAGAAATTTTCTTTTCTCCGATCGCTTCTTTTCTGGCTTTTTCAAAAAAATCCAACGGGCGTTTTTCCTTATTCACTTCTTCCCCTACTATTTTTCCATCCTTCATGTGAATTATCCTGTCCCCATAATAAAGATGCTCCGGATTATGAGTTACCATAATGATGGTTTTCTTATCAATCTCATTCAAATTTTTAAGAATCTGAAGAACATTTTTCGCTGATTCGCTATCCAAATTTCCCACCGGTTCATCAGCCAGAATAATCTGCGGATTGTTAACAAGCGACCTGGCTATGGCCACTCTTTGCTTCTGCCCTCCTGAAAGTTGGCTGGGGAATTTATAGGCCTGCTCCATAATGCCGAATCTTTGCAGCAGAGTCATTCCGGCTTCTCGACGTGTTTTCAGGCTTTCCCCCATAAATGTTCTAGGAAGGCAAACGTTATCCAAAATAGTAAGTGTTGGGATGAGATAGAAAGCTTGGAAGATCATTCCTACTCCTGTCTGATGAAGATCCACGATTTCTCTGGGAGTCATCTTGGAAATTTTCTTCCCTTCGACAACCACCTCTCCCTCAGTCGGAATTTGAAAACCTCCGATAGAATACATCAGAGTTGATTTTCCACAGCCTGATGGGCCATGGATAATCACATATTCATGAGGAAAAATTTGCAAATCAACACCATCCAATGAGCGTACCTCATTGGACTTATTTTGATTATAAATAATCTTCATTTTTTCAACTGCTATAATCGGGTCTGTCATTTTTATTTTTTTCTATGTTGATAGCTTAATTATACTTTTTTTCGGCATATTTCGCAATAGCTTGCGCATGGCAAATTAGCCAAAAAATGACATAAAAAAATCTTACTTTTGCGAAGTGAGATTTTTATTTTTTCCATTTTTTCATCTTCTTTTATCGCAGATCGTTGACGGCTTTTTTAAATTTATCTCCCCTGTCAAATTCATTAAGAAAAAGTCCGAAACTAGCGGTTCCGGGAGAAAGCAAAACAACATCTCCCTCGCTTGAAAGCTTCCTGGCTTGCCAAACAGCTTCATCCATAGAATCCGCAATGATAAAATCATCTTCTTTGCCCATATTTTTCAATTCCTGAATTATCTTATCGGTTCCTTCTCCTTTTAGAAAAACAAGTTTATGAATTTTCCCGGCAATGGCCTCGGCCAATTCTTTCATGCTTAATTTTTTATCTGACCCGCCTGCAATCAACACCAACGGCTCGTCAAAAGAGTTGATTCCGGAAATAGCACCGTCCGGAGAAGTGGCGGTCGAGTCATTATAATATCTCACTCCCTGAAAATTACGCACGAGTTCCAAATGATGAGGAAGTCCAACAAATGAAGCAATCCCCTCCCGAATAAACTCATTCTCAATACCGATAAATTTAGTGGCGCCTATGCTTGCCAAAACATTTTTTACATTGTGCTCTCCTGGTATTTTTATTTCATTTTTAGACATAATTTTCTCCACCCTATCTCGATCTCTCGCACAAATATCATCATTAGAAAGATAAACTGCATTGCCTTTGCCTATCTCTTTATCAGAAAATTTTATGATTTGAGACTTTATTTTTGGCTCCAATTCTCTTAGTGTTTCGTTGTCCTCATTAATCACGCAAAAATCTGTTTCCTTTTGGTTGCTGAAAATATATTCCTTATCCGCTAAATACTCTTCAAGGTTTTTATAATAATTCAAATGATCTTGAAAGATATTAGTAAAAACAGCAACATGAGGACTAAGCTGATATTTTCCGAGAGCACTCAATCTCCAACTAGATAGCTCAAAAACTACCCATGAATCAGGCTCCAGTTCACTCAACTGATCCAAAACTGAAACTTGTCCGATACCAACTTTCACTGGATTTTTTCCAGCTTTTTCCAGGATATTAAAAATAAGAGAAGAAGTGGTGGTTTTCCCTCGAGTTCCAGTTACGCCAATAATTTTGTTTTTACATAGCTTGAAAAATAAACTGGAATCAATTTCAACTGGAATATTATTTTCTAAAGCCAATTGAATATAGCGATTGGTCCATGGGACACCTGGGTTCTTGATAACCATGTCCGCTTTTAAGAAATCCTCATCGCGATGTCCCCCAAAAACATACTCAACATTTTCAACATTTTTTAGTTTTTCCAGAGAAAACCCTAATTCAGATTCTTCTTTCAAATCAGTTGCAATTACCCGAGCTCCATTTTCGGAAAGGAATCTGGTTATCCCTACTCCTCCGCCATTCAATCCCAATCCCATTACCGTTATTTTTTTCCCCTTAAAATCAGTTATTTTCATTTATTTCCGCTTATCTTCTTATTACCTCTCCCGGCCTATTTCCATTGCATGCGCCTTCTTGCAGAACAATTTTACCATTTATTAAGACAAAATCAATACCTCTGCTATATTGATAGGGATTTTCAATTGTCGCCATATCGCTTATTTCATCTCTATTGAAAACAACCACATCCGCATAATATCCTTCTTTTATCGTTCCTCTTTTTTCAATGCCGAATTTTTTAGCCGGAATGGAGGTCATTTTGGAAATAGCTTCTTCCCATCTCAGGATTCTTTTTCCTAAAACATACTTCGATAGCACTTTTGTAAATGTTCCAAAGCTTCTAGGATGCACAACTTCTCCTGTTTTCCCATGAACATCGTCATATCCCGATCCGTTAGTAGAGACTATTGCCGCTGGATGAATCAAGGCTTTCTCTATATTTTCATCAGACAGAACATCCATAGAAATGATTATTCTTCCATCAGAAGCAATCAAAGTGTCGATTACGGCATCTTCGATTGATTTTTCCTGAGAAAATGCTATTTCTGATATTTTTCTTCGAGAAAGCGTCTTATTCAACAAAGAACTGGCAATTTCAATCTTCGAATAGTCTACATCAGATTCTCTCATTTCATTTGTGATTCTTTCTCGTAAAATCGGATCCTTAAGACGCGCGATCATCATTTTTTTCCCTCCGTCAGTTGCCCAAAAAGGAAGGAGAGTGTATAGGACCGATCCGACATTAGTATACGGATATACATCAAATGTCACATCTATTCCGTTTTCTCTGGCGTGGGAAATCATATCTAAAGCCGTATCCATAAGACCCCAATTTTTTTCACCTACTGCTTTTAGGTGGGAAATGTGCAATTTTACATTCGTTTTTCTGGCAATTTCCAGAGATTCTTCAACTGATTCGACAAGTCCATGCCTCTCATTGCGCATATGCGTCACATACACTCCGTCATATTTTTTGATAGTTTTGGCAATAGCGATCAGCTCCTCCTCGCTCGTACTTCTGGCATGAGTATAGACCAATCCTGAAGACATGCCCAGCGAACCTTCTTTTATGGCAATAGCTACTTTTTTTGATAAAAAGTCAATTTCATCAAGCTTGAGTCCTCGCATGTCATCACCCACGATCATTCTTCGCAAAGTTGCATGCCCTACAAAAGTTGCAAAATTCAGAGCCAATTTTCTTTTTTCAATTTCTTTCAAAAATTCTTTCATAGTCAGCCAATTCAAACTCGTCTTATTGATATTTGACCATTTTTGAAGTGATTCGATAGCCTTGGCGCCTAAAAGCGGAGCCAGAGAAGCGCCACAGTTGCCGCCAATGATGGTGGTTATCCCTTGATACAGCAAACTTTCAAGTTGCGGATTGGAAAATATCTGCCAATAGGCATCACTATGGTTGTTGACGTCAATAAATCCGGGACAAATCAGACGCTCGGAAGCGTCAATTTCGATGTCTGCTTTTTCATTCTGCAGCTTTCCGATTTTTACAATCCTATCGTCCTTTATTCCAATATCAGCTCTATACATAGGCTCTCCGCTTCCATCGATTAGTGTTCCGTTTTTTATTAGAATGTCATACATGAAATTAATTTTAAATTAAATTACTGCGGAGTATTTAGAAAGATACTATAGCTTATTGCTCACAATCTCCGCTAATTCCACCAATCTATTGGAATATCCCCATTCATTATCATACCAGCCCACAACCTTAACCAGATTTCCATTGGCCATAGTCAATGACAAGTCAACAATAGCCGAATTTGGATTCCCCTTGAAATCCATAGAAACCAACTGTTCTTCTTCGACTGCCAAAATAGTTTTCATTTTCTCTTGAGCTGATTTTTTAAAAGCTTCATTAACTTCATCCGCGTCAACTTCCCTTTTTACATTACAGATAAAATCTACGATAGAGACCACTGGTGTCGGCACGCGCAACGAAATTCCATCCAGTTTCCCTTCAAGATGAGGCATAACCAAACCTACTGTCTTGGCAGCTCCGGTTGTAGTTGGAATAATGTTAAGCGCAGCAGCTCTAGCCCTTCGCAGATCGCGATGAGGAAGATCTTGCAATCTTTGATCATTGGTGTAGGAATGAGTGGTGGTCATAAAACCTTTCTCCAATCCGAAACTATCATCCAACACTTTTATCATAGGAGCCAAACAATTAGTGGTGCAAGATCCGTTAGAAATTATATGATCAACTTCCGAATTATAGTTTTCTTCATTTACGCCGATCAAATACACTGGAATATCTCCCTTAGGAGGAGAAGAAAGAATGACTTTTTTCGCTCCAGCCGCTATATGTTTTTGTGATTTTTCCCTGTCTTCAAAGGCGCCTGTGCATTCCAAAACAATCTCTACTCCCATTTCTCCCCAAGGAAGGCTTTCCGGATCTTTTTCGCTGAAATATTTTATAGTTTTTCCATTTACGACTATCTCGGAAGACTCTTCATTTATTTCAATGCTGCGATTATATTGTCCGAAACTTGAATCATATTTCAAAAGATGGGCGGCGGTCTTAAGATCAGTCAGATCATTAATAGCTACCACTTCTAGATTCTCTTTCTCTAAAGCTATTTTAAGAGATGGCCTTCCGATGCGACCGAAACCATTAATTGCAATTTTTGTCATTTTTTTTATTTTTAATTATATTTGTTATATTTTTATTCTACCTCAATATTTGTTATTTTCCAATCATCTCCGGCTACCTTTTTTATATCAAACCGGGTTTGGGATAGCTGGGTATTTCCGGCAAAACTCTTCAGTCCGAATAATAGGTTTTCTAAATTAATATCATCTATATGTTCCGGCAGTCCGTCATGGGCCAATACGATGCTTCCTATCTCAAGAGAAACTTTTGATATTTTCTTTAGATTCTTTTCTTTGGCTATTTCTTCAATTTTTTCCAATATCTGCTTGGCTAGAAAAAAATCATGCATGTTTTTATCTAAATATTTTTAATTTAACTACGCTTTCCAAAGTCCGTGCAAATTGCAATACGAGCGCACTTCAAAATGCTCTGCTTCAAAAAAGAACTCCGCTTCCGGCGTCTTGCCCGGTCCCAGTCTTTTTCGATAGGTCCTATGCTCGGTAATGACTTCAATCCATTCTATATAATGCTCGCTCTCCATTGGATGCGGCATGCTTCCCACGCTCACAATCACTCCTCCGTCAATTTTTTCCACTACCGGCTTGTGTTTTTCGTATTTTTCCTCATCGTCTCTTTCTAATTGCAATTCCATAGCCTCTCCGCAACAGACTAATTCGCCATCGCCAATATGCGTCACTTCAATCATGTTTCCACAAACATTGCATTTATAGATTTGATTTAAAATTGTCATTTGTTTGCAATAATCGCCGATATTGAATCAAATTCATCTGAATTGAAACATAGGCGATATATTTATTAAAAAAATTATTTACGCTTATTAGTAGGCTATCATTCTCAGTTATTTGCTTCTAGTGCACCGCACAAGAAATGCATGGATCATATGCCCTGATAAAAGCTCGCAATTTCTTTTGTCTGTCCACGTCTTCCAAATGCAAAATTTGCTTTATATAGTCAGCGATATCATCTTCCAAATTGGCTAAAAATTGGGCTGTTGGCGTAATTATATTGGCGTTCCTCACACATCCTTTTTCATCCACTTCCACATGGTAATAGAGAGTCCCGCGCGGAGCTTCCACTGCCGCCACTCCCACCCCTGCTCGCACATCATACATGCCGGTCACCACTTTCTCCAGATTACTATCTAAAAGTTCCTTCAATTTATTATCAACCTCTTCTATGCAATGGATCACTTCAAGCATTTGGAATAAAATATTGTGAAACGGATTATAGTCCGGAAAAGAAAAACCTAAGCCATTCAAATAGTCAGCCGCTTTCGGGTTAAGGTTTTCTCGACTGAGATTTATTCTGGCAATTGCTCCAACCATATAGCTGTTTCCTTCATGATCCACTTTTTTAATTACTCCATTTTGTTTTTGCAGTTCATGAAAATTGGACTCAAATTTGCCCACTGGAATATGCAAGCCCTTTGAAGAAATAATGTCTCCGTCATAAATGGCATATTTTCCCCGGCCGCCCAATCCTATATACTCAGTCTCTCTTTGAAAATCAGGTATTTTTATTTTTTTGAAAAACTCTCCTAAAAACAAGGCGCTTTCCAAAACTTTCTCGCCATCTGCTACGATCTTCTGCAACGCTTCCACGCTTGGAGCCTTCTTAAATCCTCCCACCTCATTGTTCATAGGATGAATCACTCTTCCTCCGATGGCTTTTACGATACTCATTCCATATTCACGCAATCTTACGGCGATTTTTGTCTCTTCCGGATAGGCACTTACCAGCTGGATATCATTTTCCATATCCAAGAAATCAGCCAAAGATAAAAAGAAAAGATGCAAGGAATGCGAGTGGATAATTTGCGCCAATTCCATAACCGAGCGCAATTTTTCAGTTTCCGCAGTGACTTTCACTCCCATAGCATTTTCCAAGGCTTTGATAGAAGTCAAATTGTGCACCACCGGACAAATTCCGCAAATTCTCTGAGCGACAATCGGCATATCGGCATAATTTCGTCCTACCAGCACTCCTTCAATGAGACGGATTCCTTCTTGCACTTCCAGCTTAGCGCTTTTTACATCTCCGTGGATGACACTGGCCATGAATCCGGCATGCCCCTCCATCTTTGCAATATGATTTATTTTTATTTCCATAATATTTTCGGTTATTATTTTTCTAACAATTTATTATTTGGATTCTTTCTCCCGAGCCTCAATATCATCACGCAAACCGAATATCTCTGCTATATTTTCAAATTCATGGTCACTTATCATATTTTTAAGCGTAGCTCTCATGGCTTTAATGTTTCCCTTTGGCCTCAGTCCGCGGCAACCCTGGCAAGTCATGCGGGAAGTCGGGCAAACTGCATTGCATCCTCCTTGAATCATCGGACCAAAACAAGGCTTCTTATCCAAAAGCAAGCACCTGTTTCCAGCTGCTTTGCATTCCACGCATACCGGAGCATCAGGAATAGTTGGAACTTCGCCCTTCAAAAGAAATGGGATATATTTCAAAAATTCTTCAGCATTAATCGGGCAACCTGGAAAAGTAAAATCCACTTTCACGAAATTATCAATTTCTCTGATTTCCGGGTTATTAATGCCCTGGACGTATTTATATACATGCTTAATAGTGTTTATTCCCTCATGGTAGTTTTTTATTTCCGGCACGCCTCCCATAGCGGCGCAATTTCCCAAAGCTACCAAAAGCTTGCTGCGCGCTCTCAATGACTCTAAAGTTTTCCTATTGTCCTCCGTAACCGGATTTCCTTCCACCAGAGCCAGATCAATCATTCTTCCGTCATCCTCTTCATCTTCAATTAAACGAAAATCAGCCAATTCCACCTGGACAGCAAATTCCAAAAATTTTTCCCCTAAATCCAAAAGGGCAAATTGACACCCTTCGCAAGATGTGAGACTGACAATCGCCACTTTCGGTTTTTTAGATTCTTCTTCAGTATTTTTATTTTCTTCCATAGATAATTTTTATTTTTATTATTTATATTTTAACATATTTTTTCCTCTTTGAATATTTGTTTATTTATAATACACTAGAGTTATAATAGTTTTATTGAGTATATGCAAATATTCAAATTTACTCACAATGCACCTAAAAACATTCTAGCCCTTGGTGCTGAATCTGCAGGCAATTTTTGTGTTTTTGCTGAAAATCGAATCTATTTTTCTCAGGATTTCGGCGATCTTTTGATTGATGAAAATTATCGCAAATTTAAAAGCGAATTGAACAAATTTATAAAAAAAGGAGGTTTTCAGCCCGGTGTTATTCTCACAGATCTGCATCCCGAAATGAAAACCACCCTGCTTGGCAAAGAGATATCTAAAAAATATAAAGCCGAATTTATTCAAATCCAACACCACCACGCTCATATTTTCTCCGCTATCGGCGAATATCTGCTACAAAATAAAAGTAGCCATAAACTACCAGCTACCTGCCTCACCAGCAGGCAGGTAAACTACCAACCAGATATTTTGTACGGCCTAGCAATGGACGGAACCGGCTTCGGAGAAGATGAAAAAATCTGGGGAGGGGAAGTATTTAGAATTACAAATGAAAAATTACAAATATCAGATCAAATCCAAAATCCAAAATCCAAAATCCGGCGGATAGGACATTTGGAAAATCAAATCCTCTTAGGAGGAGAGTTGGCAATTCGCGAACCCGCCCGAATGATCATCTCCATCCTCTCAAAATTTTTGCCCAAAAAAGAAGTTTATGTTTTTGTAAAAAAATATTATAGCAGAAATGAGTTTGAGCTTTTATATAATCAGCTAGAGCAAAATTTTAATTGTGTTGAAACTTCCAGCACAGGAAGAATTTTAGATGCTGTTTCGCTTCTGCTTGGTTTTTGCGGAAATGAAAGAAAATACAAGCACGAACCGATTGATTTATTGGAAAAAAACTCCACCACTCCCTATACTGACTTGAAACTTAATATTATAAAAAAATCAGTTACTACAAACTACAAACTACAAACTACAAAATTATTTAAGTATCTTATAAAAAATATGACGAAAGATAGGCATCGTTTAGCTGCCACCGCTCAACTCTATCTCGCCCAAGGATTATATGAAATCATCCAAAAAGAACGACGTCCACAAACTACAAACCATCTGCCTCGCCGGCAAGCAAGCAAACCAAAAACTGTTTATGCCTCCGGAGGCGTCACTAACAACAAAATTATTGCCGGTTATTTTGCATCAAAAAACGTCCTCCTCAATAAAAAAATCCCGCGTGGCGACTCCGGAATTTCTTTCGGACAAATTTTTTGGTTTTTGTTAGAAAATAAAAATTGATGCGGGATTAACAGATACGAGGAATCAATTTTCCTCTTGGCACTTCAATCTGGCGCAGTCCGCCTAGTTCTGTTCTGAGAAAAACTCCTTTGCCTTTTTCGACTCGTCCGATGACTTTGGCCTCAAAATTGAATCTTCGAAGAATATTTAAAACTTTTTTAGCATTTTTTTCCGGTACAGCAGCAACAAATCTTCCTTCGGAAGCCAAGGAGAATTTATCAAGACCCAAAAGTTCAGTGACGGCCACAGTTTCTTTTTTGTAAGGCAACGTCTTTTCTTCCAAGATTATTTTTACTTTCGATTTTTCGGCAATTTCATTGAGATTGGCCGCCAAGCCTCCGCGGGTCGGATCTTTGCAGGCATTCAATAATTTTCCCACTTTTTCAAGTTCTTTGTTGAGCGGCTGGCAGTCACTCTGGATCTTTGTTTTGTAATTGAATCTTTTAGCCAGAAGCGCCACGCTATGCTCGCCCAGATCGCCTGATGAAATTATGCAGTCCCCTGCCTTTGCTCCTCCGTTAGAAATTACGTTTTTGGCCAATCCTACTCCGGAAGTAGTGATTTCAATCTTATCGATCTTTCCTTTTTCCGTAACTTTTGTATCTCCCGTCACGATCGGTACGCCGGATGCTTTGGAAACCTTCCCGATTGATTGCATGATTTTTTTCAGATCTTCCATCGGAAAACCTTCCTCCAACACGATGCTGAGGCCTATGCCTATAGGCTTTGCCCCCATTACTGATAAATCATTGATCGTTCCGCATATGGCGATTTTTCCGATATCTCCTCCTGGGAAAAAAATCGGGTCCACTATGAAAGCATCTGTAGTAAACACCAGTTTATCTCCTATCACAGAGACGTTTTGCAATGCGTCTCTACCAAGATCATATACCGCCCCGTCGTCACCGGTATTTTTCCACCTCCCCACTCCTCCAAAATTTTTCCGAATCTCAGAAATTATCTCGGCTGATTTCATTCCCCCGCCGCCCATTTCTAAACTAATTGTTTTTTCTTTTTCCATTTTTTAATTTTCTAAAAATAAAATAGATTGCGAATATAATCCCTACCGCATCAAACATCACATCCCGAAAGGCGCCTTCGCGTCCAACCACAAACATCTGATGATATTCATCGAAAACCGCCGCGATCAATGCGAGCAAGAAACTCACCAGCAATAAATTACTCCTAGCCTTCCTAATGGATAAGGCTTTGTATATGAGAAAAGTCAGGATAAAATATTCGGCTATATGGGCGAATTTACGCAAAACCAGATCCGCCTCATAAGAAAAAGATGAACGCAGATTCGGTTCAGAAGAAAACAGAAAAATAACACCCAGCCAAAAGATTGTAGCTAGCGCAAAAACCCATCTATTTTTTTTATTTTTTACTTTATTTTTTTCCATATCTATATGACACATTACACGCCCCCTCAATTGAAACCATACAAGGTCCGATGGGATTTTCAGGAGTGCAGCGACGTCCAAACATCGGACATTTTTTAGGTTCAGCCAGTCCACGAATTATTTCTCCACATTTGCAGCCTTTAGGCTCTCCCGAATGCGAAAAATCCACTTTATCCAGAATATCTTTATATTTAACCTTGGCGTCAAACTTCCTATATTTATTCCTGATTTTCAGCCCCGAACCGGGAATTGCACCGAAACCTCGCCAATCTCCGTCCGTTATTTCAAAAACCTCTGAAATTATTTTCCTGATTTTTCCATTGCCATCATTCTTCACTAGTCTTGAATATTGATTCACTACCGTCAAATCATCATTTTTTATCTGATTCAACAATAATACAATTCCCTCCAACACATCTTGCATTTCAAAGCCCGTAATCACCTGGGGAATTTCCAGTTTTTCATAGGGATGGATTCCCGTAACCGTGCTCACATGTCCCGGATCAATAAATCCGTCAATTTTGATTTCTCCCATATCAAGAAGGGCCTGCATAGCCGGCAAAAACACCTTATGAGACGAATATACCGTGAGGCCTTGTTGAATCCCCCAAGCTGTCATCGGAGTAGTGGTTTCAAATCCCAAGCCGAAAAATACCAGATCTGGAAATTCTTTCTGCCTTTCCAATGCTTCAGCTACCGAATAGACGTCAAAAACCCTAGCTCCTTTCTCGCGCGCTTCATTCAAGCTGCCATAATGGCCTGGCACGCGCAAAACATCGCCATAAGTGGCAATCGGAATGCCAGCCAGCGCTAAATTTATGAGAGCATCAATGTCCTTTTGAGCCGTCACGCAAACGGGACACCCCGGTCCGGTAATCAACTTTACATTCTTAGGCAAAACATCTCGAATGCCATAACGGCTAATGGCCTGCGTATGCGTCCCGCAAACCTCCATCAGACTCACTTCCCGCCCGATTTCCTTAGCAACTTTATTAATTTGTTGAATAGTTTTTTTCATCACTCATTAATCCCTACTAATTCCTTAGCTTGATAATAAAAAACAACCTATAGCAATCGAAGACTATTTCTTTAAATATTCTTGAATATCCGCCACCACATCAATCTCCATTTTCTCAATGGCAAAACCGGCATGCACCATCACATAGTCGCCAATTTCAACATCTACCAAGGAAATATTGATGTCTTTCTGAACACCATCAAAATCCACTTCGGCCAAATGGTTTTTAATCTTTAAAATTTTCCCGGGTATAGCAAGACAAATATGATTAATTTTAAAATTTATTAAATATCCCCGTCCTGTAAAATTCAAAACTATAAATTGAAATTTGTGAGCGTTAAAAAATTTCCCGCAGGATTTCTTTTTATGGTTTTCGGAAATTTTAGCGAACAATTTGAAAATTTATTTTTGAATTTTGCCCAGACGGCCTTTTTCTTTTCTCCACTTTTCTTTTGGGAAAAGAAAAGTGGAACATTTCAAATCGAGCGATATCTTCTTATTCTCAATAAGATCACAAGATATTATTTGACTGTCCTCCCCCACCCACACATCCTCCCGGACAGATCATCGCTTCAATAATTTTAGTTTCAATTCTCTTTTTCCTGAGACTGATAAAAATATTTTTTATATCCTTCACTCCGTTTGCCTGAATATATTCGATTCCCATTTCTCTTGCAATCATCTCTGCCGCCCCTCCGCATCGTGTCATCTTGCTCACTTCCTTGTTTTTAGGGCTTATGTCACGACTAAACTCTTCCCCCTCCACTTCAGAAATTTTGATGTTTTTCTTTCTAATAGTCCTACCAAATTCCCTCATAGTTATTACATAATCAAGACTAGTGTCTTTCTTGATTTTTTTCGCTACACAAGATGAAATTGAAACAACCACGATGTCCTTTGGATTTATTTTATTTTTCTTTGCATATTCGGTTTTGACAAAAATAGCCATGAGTTCATCCGGAGTCAAAACATCTATAATATTCTTACTGAATTCAGGAAAATATTTTTCTATATACAGCTTAAGTGATGGACAGTGGCTCAGAATAAGATTATTCGATTGATTGCCTTTTATTTTTTCTATGGTTTTTTCTATAAAAATTTCCATCCCGAAAGCCAAATCAAAAACTGCTTCAAATCCGACTGCCTTCAATGTGCCGACCAGTTTTCTCTGCGATTCTATTTCCGGCTGTTCTAGCGACATTGATTCCAATAGAGCCGGATCAAAAAGCGCAACGGCCATTTTCTTAGGATCATCTAATTTTTCTAGGATTTCATCCAAGTCGTTCTTATCCGTTATTCCTCCTGTCGGACAATTTTTTACGCATTGTCCGCAAAAAATGCAATCCAATGGCTTTTGATAGGGCGTCCCTACCACCACATCGCCTGAACGATTGTTGAAAGATAATTCTTTAGTAGGGCAAACATTGATGCACCTTCGACACTCTACGCAAAGTTCCGTAGTTCTGGAAATTGCACTGTTGCCCTCATCCACCACTACACGCATCCGATTGTCTTTTAGAAGATCCAGTTCTTCCTCCTGAGTCAAATCTTCTTTTTTTGGAACAAACCTAAAGTTTTCTACCTTTTGGAGCATTGTCAGATTTTGCAGCTCGCATCTCCTATTTTTCTTGCATGTGGCGCATTTTCCGGCATGATCAGCCCAAAGAAGCTCGAGATTTATTTTTCTGGCCCTGGAGATATTTTCACTTTGCGTTACAATATCCATTTGCGGACAAGCCTTAGTATTGCAAGAAGTCATCAGTTTTCCGGAATTTTCCACCAAACAAATGCGGCATACTCCCTCATGCACGCCTTTCATATGGCAAAGCGTAGGAATTTTTATCCCCTCCCTTCGACAGACATCCAAGATAGTTTCTTTTTCAGATGCCTCGTATTCATTATTGTCTATCCGTATTTTCATAAATTTTAGTTTATGTTTTTTTCTTTTAATATTTCTTTTCGAAAATTATCTATCGCATCAAAAAAAGCCACTGCCGCAAACTTTCCCAAGGGACAAAAAGTTGCATTTCCAAGAACCCACAAAATATCGGGAATCGTCTCCAGATCACGTTCTGATATTTTTCCGTCCTTTGCCCTTTTGGCAATTTCCCACAAACGGAATGTGCCTTCTCGACAAGGAACACATTTTCCACATGATTCTCGGCGAAAAAAACTAGTCCAAGATAAAAGCATCTCATGGATGTCCACTGTCCTATCCACAACTAAAACTGCTCCCGAACCCACAGGTATTTTTGCCTCCCGGTCATATTCCAATTTTTCGTCCAGATCTTTTTCCAAAATCAATCTGCCTGATGAACCTCCAATCTGGGCAAACCAAAAATATTTTCCTTTGGCCATCCCTCCTCCATGCGTCTCGATCAACTCTCTGATGGATGTTCCCAAAGGAAGCTCCACCACTGAAACGTTCTTTATCGCGCCATCAAGAATAAAAAGTTTTGTTCCAGGAGACTTTTCAGATCCGATCTTGGCATATTCATGTCCGCCATTAAGGATTATCCAAGGAATATTACAGATAGTTTCAGCATTATTCACCAGTGTCGGTTTCCCAAAGAGACCTATTTGAGTGGGAAAAGGAGGCCTGGATTTAGGCTCCCCCCGACGGCCTTCAATAGAATTGATAAGAGCTGTTTCTTCTCCGCAGATATAGGCTCCGGCTCCGGAAAAAATCTCAATTTCCAAGCTATATTGACTGTCCAATATTCCTTCTCCCATGAATCCCTTTTCTCGAGCCCTTTCAATTGCCAATTCAAGAATATGAGCTTGTTTTCGGTAATTACCGTTAATACAGATAAAAGCTTTGTTGGATCCTACTATCAGAGAAGAAATTATTATTCCTTCCAAAAGCAAATGCGGATCATTGTCTACTATCATCCTATCCTTATAGGTTCCGGGCTCAGATTCATCAAGATTGCAGATGAAATATTTTTCAGAAGATTTTTCTTTTTGTACGGACTCCATCTTTGTCCCGGTTGAAAAACCGGCGCCTCCCCTGCCGCATAACCTGGAAATTTTTATTTCTTCCACGCCTGAAACTGGCGTCATTTCAAACAGAAATTTTTTTAAAGCCTCATATCCGCCAGCATGGATATATGCTTCTATGTTTTGAGAATTTATTTTTCCCCAGTTTTTTGTAATTATTTTTGTTTCTTTTCCCATTTTTACTTTATAAATAATTCTTTAGGATATCATATATTTTTCTTGGAGTAACACGAAGAAATGCGGTTTCATTAATAATTACAACCGGCCCATTGCCGCATTGCCCGAGGCAACTGACAATTTCCAATCTTATCTTGGGATTAAATTGATCTCCAGCCTTAATTTTAAGCTGTCTTTCGATTTCTCTGATCACCCTATAAGCATCCTTAGTGGCACAATTGGCGCCCGAACAAACCTGAATCTCCAAAGGCGCTCTTTTTTTGGTTTTTACCAAATCATAAAAAGTGGCTGTTTCAAAAATTCTTGAAATCGAAATGTCAAAATAATCAGCCATCTTTTGAGCGTTTTCCTCATCCACAAATCCGAAAGAGGCGCTGATTTTTTTCAATGCTGGCAATATATTTCTCGGTTCTGGATCAAAACCCAAAAGTATTTTTTCAACAGTCATATTTTAACACATTAACACGTAAAAATGATTTAGGCTTTTCCATTACTGCCAAATAGTTTTATTTTATGTTTTACGCTTTCCTTTACCGCTTCACGGGCCTTGCCTAAAATTCTTCGCACATCAAATCCCGGATCATCCTGAGCGGTGAAGGTGGCACTCAGGCTATTCACAAAAGCCAAGCGGGTATTAGTGTCCACATTAAAACAATTTACCCCCATGGCAATGGCTTTTTCCGCTTTTCCATCTTCCCAATCGGAAGCGCCGTGCAAAACGATGGGCACATTAATCATGCTGCGAATTTTTTCCAATCTGTCCCAATCAGGGATCTCTCTTTCGATGAAAAAACCATGAGCATTTCCAATCGCCACCGCCAATGTGTCTATTCCTGTCTTTTCCACAAAATCACAAGCCTGCTCCGGGTCAGTCATATATTTATCCCAATCTACAGCTCCCATTTTATGCTCGCTAAGGTATGGTACATTCCCTAGCTCTCCCTGTACATCCACCCCTTTTTCATGGCAATAATCCACCACTCTTTTAGTCATAGCTACATTATCCACATAGCTCTTTCTTGATCCGTCATACATAACAGAAGTCCAGCCGATTTCTACAGCTCTTTCAATAATTTCAAAATTACCGCCGTGATCAATATGAATCCCTACCGGAATCTCCGGAGCATAAAACTCCACATCATTTTTTATAATATTAAATATCATTCTCCCGCCCGCATATTCCATGGTTTTTTCCGTAACTTGAATAATCACGGGAGATTTTAGTTCCTTGGCAGCCTCCACAATAGCCCTAGTCGTTTCCAGATTTGTCGTATTGAAAGCTCCTACGGCATATCCTCCCTCTTTAGCTTTTCCTAAAATTTCCTTAACGCTTGTAATCATATCTTTATCAAATTATAAAATTTAAAAATTTTTATTTATTATCTCGGCTATTTTTATGAATTCTTTAGGGTCCAAACTTTCTCTCCCCACTAAAACTCCGTCCACTTCAGCATCCAGGCAGACCTGGCGTATGGTCTTAGCATTCACGCTGCCGCCATAAATAATCGCCACTTCCGAAGCAAATTTTTTCCCTACCAGTTCATGCAATATTTTTTTAATCAAGAGCTTAGCGCTCATTATCTCATTGGAAGCTGGAACCATATCAGTGCCGACAGACCAAATCGGTTCATAAGCTATAACTACATTTTTGATCTTGGAAGAATCAATATCAGCCAAAGCCTCCTTCAGTTGATCGGCAACAATCTTCATGGTTTGATCACTGTCTTTTTCTTCTCTGGTTTCTCCAATGCATAAAATCGGACGTATGTTTTGTTTCAAAACCGCCTTGATTTTATAACTTATGAACTCTCCGCTTTCGCCAAAATATCTTCTTCTTTCGCTATGCCCAATAATGACATATTGACAATCAAAATCTTTGAGCATTGATGGAGAAATTTCACCTGTAAAGGAACCCTTCTCTTCAAAAAAAACATCTTGAGCACCCCGCGCAATTTTCTTGTTTTTCCACTTCTTAAATCCCTCCAGATGCACAAACGGAGGACAAAGAACAATTTCCACATTCTCCATATTTTTCTTGCTGATTTCCTTTCCCATGCGAGTCAAATACGCCTCCCGCTCTTTAATATTCTGGAGATTCATTTTCAAATTGCCGATAACAAATTTTTTCATATTTTTTCTTTTTCACTCCTTTATTATTTTAATTATAACATTTATTAAACCAAAAAACAAAATCCGTTAAAGCGGATTTCTTCATTTCTATCTTCGCTTAATATTAAATATTTCTCAGATATTCAGCCGCTATCTCCGGTTGAATGGTGGAAATTTCCACTCCGGTAGAAAGCTCAAAACCCGCCCAGGTGGAGGTGCGAGGAAGAATCTCAATATGCCAATGATAATGCGGATAATCCTTGCCATCGCAAGGCGAGGTGTGGATATAAAAGTTGTAAGCCGGGTCTCCAAGAGCCTTATAAATTTTATCCATGACTTTCTGCATCGCTTCAGCCAAGACTAATTTTTCCTTATCGCTCATCCTTTCAAAATAGGGCTTATGTTTTTTCGGCACAATCCAAACCTCAAAGGCAGCCCTGGATGAAAAAGGACAATATGCAATGAAATCATCCGAATCAAAAACCACTCTTTTTTTATGCTCGCTTTCCCATTCGATCATTGTGCAATATGCGCATTTTTTATTGGTTCTATAATAATTTTCTGCTCCGTCCAATTCACTTTGAATGTAAGGAGAAATTACCGGAATAGCGACCAGTTGCGAATGCGGATGAGAGATGGAACCTCCCGCTTCTTTGCCGTGATTATGAAAAATTTCGATGTAATTGACGCTTTTTTTGTTCATGAGGTCTATATATCGATTTTGATAGGCATCCATTATCTCCGCCACTTCCAAAACATCCATTTGGGCAATTTGTCTTTTGTGATCACGTGTCACAAAAAGTTCATGATAACCCGTTCCATCCATAGAAAAATACGGCCCCTCTTCATTATGATTCACAATCTCTTCCTTGGAAAAAGCCGGATACTTATTGGGAAAGACCCGCAAGCTCCAATCTCCACCGGAAGTTTCATAAATCAAAAGGTCTTTTTCTTGGCCTGTTTCTTCCGGGTAGCAAAAAAAACAGGGCTTATCTGAATCCTCTTCTATTATTACTCTTTTATTCACGGCAAAATCCTCCGGCCTTTTAGCGCGACCTGTAGCAATCACCACCCAGTCTCCTGTCACCAAATCTTGTCTAAGTTCTGTCAATTGATTTTTATTTTTTATGTTTTTTTCCATTTTTACTCAGAACTTTTTTGAGAAATTTATTTTTCTTTTTTAATATTATATTTTCCTGTTAACAATCTCCATTTTACCTGAAAGAGTTCTTTCAAGGTGGATGAATATCCGCCTAACCCGGAAACACCTACCAAGCTTTGTCCGGCATCCATCCAAATGACAGGAACTTCTTTGATTTCATATCCGGTTTTTTTAGCTAACATCAGCATCTCAAAATCTCCGCCCCAACGATCTACCTGCATTTTAGAAATGATATTTTTAACGGCCTCTTCAGAAAGGACCTTGAATCCGCATTGGGTATCTTCAATTCCTCGAAGACCCATCAAGAATTGGATTAAAATATTTCCCGCATCTCCTAATAATTCTTTCCATTTAGGTTGATGTTTTGCTATTTTTGACTCTTTAAGATCTCGAGATCCGATAATTACATCTTCGCCTTTTTGCATGTGCTGCATAAATCCATCCAAATTATCTATAGATGTCGCTCCATCAGCATCTGTTAAGAGTCTGAATTTACCTCTGGCTTTTAAAAATCCTTCGCGAACAGAATACCATTTACCGCGATTCTCCTTCCGATCCACTACCAATAGATTATTATTTACTAAAGAAGATAAGTTTTTTACAAATTCAGCAGTATCATCTTTTGATCCATCATTAACCACTATGACTTCGTATTCTAAATTATTTTTTTGCATATAGTCACCTATTTCTTGCAGGTTTCTTTTCAACTCCTCTCCCTTTCTACCGCCTTCATTATAAGCAGGTATTATGACCGATAAATAGATATCACGTTGCATCTTTTTGATTTAGATTATTTAATAAGTTATTTTATCAATTATAACATAGATCCAGGGAAACATCCAAATTTACATATCAAAATCCCAATTAAAAAAACTCATCCCGCTAGCGGGATGAGTTTTTCTGTTGAATCCAGATTATTTCAAGGTAACAGTAGCTCCAGCTTCTTCAAGTTTTTTCTTCATTGCATCAGCATCAGCTTTTGATACTTTTTCTTTAACAACTTTTGGAGCAGCATCTACCAAATCCTTAGCTTCTTTCAATCCAAGACCGGTTACTTCTCTAACAACTTTGATAACATTGATTTTTGAAGCGCCAGCTGCAGTCACTTCTACGTCAAATTCAGTTTTTTCTTCAACAGCAGCAGCTTCAGCTGCAGGAGCAACTCCCATCATCATTGGAGCAGCAGCGCTAACGCCAAATTTTTCTTCTAAAACTTTCACTAGTTCGCTTAAATCCAAAACACTCATTGTTTCAATTTCAGAAACAATCTTTTCGAATTTTGCAGGAACAACTACTTCTTTTTTTTCTTCTGTCATATGATTAGTTCTTGGTTTATGGTTTGTAGTTTATAAATCTACCTACCAAAACTTATTTATTATTTAAATGTTTATAATTAATTATTTTTTATCTGAAATAGCTTTTAAAGCCGTAACCAGGCCTCTCATGTTTCCAGCTAAGACATTGACAAATCCAGAAACCGGAGCATTTAACGTACCGACTAGTTTTGATAACAATTCTTCTTTGCTAGGCAACTTAGCCAGAGCATTTACTTCGTCAGCTGTTAACTCCTTAGTTCCCAATATTCCTCCTACTATTTTCAAATTTTCATTAACCTTAGCCAGTTTTGCAATGATCTTGGCTGCCGCTACTTCGTCTTTTTCAGAAACTGCAATAGCAATTTGTCCTTCCAATTCCCTGACATCCATCTCAATTCCAGCATCCTTAAGGGCAATATTAATCAAAGTTTTTTTAGCTACGCTAAGATCAACTCCTTCCGCTCGCAGCTCTCTTCGCAAAACAGTCATATCTTTCACTTTTAGGCCTTTGTAATCAGAAAAAACAACTGCCTTGGATGACTTTAACTTCTCGGCTAATTCCTTGACAATTATTTCTTTTTGTTGTTTGGTTTGCATATTCGTAAATTTAACATATTAAAAGATTTAATTTGCATATTTGTAAAGACAAACAAAAAATCTGCGTTTAACCGCAGACATAAAAAAGCAATCTTGCTTCCTCAGTAGGATTTATGGAAACCTACTATCTACGGAATATTTCTATTGTATATTTAAAAGCCTTATTTTGTCAATTATTCAGCCTTTGCCTCTTCTGCAGCAACAGCATTTTCTCCTTCTTTTGGAGTTTCAGCCGCAACCTCTTCCACTTTTTTTGCTGGAACTTTCACTTTTCTTTTTCCTCCTTCAATGATGCCTTTTTTGACAAAAAGATTATAAGCCGTATCAGACAGTTGAACCCCCTTGGACATCCAATAGTTTATTCTATCTTGTTTTAAAACAGCCTCCTTTGAATGAGGATCATAGCTGCCAAGGATTTCGATATGGCGCCCACCAGGAGCAATCGTGTTCTCCTGAAGCATTATTTTAAATTGAGCCTTATTCTTTTTACCGACGCGAGCAAATCTTATAGTTAACATAATTCAACACGAAATAACTGAAAGTTATTCCTGATTTAAAACTTATTTTAGTTACTTGGCTATTTTACACTATGGCCTGGAAATTGTCAATTGACTTGGCTTTGAATAACTCCTGGAGCGGCTTGCACCGGAACATTTGCTTCAGCAGAAAGCTTTCTGAAAATATATACTACTGCTAAAGAAGTGAGGGGAACGGTGACTAAAAGACCGATTCCTACAAACAAAAGTCCTGCTAAATTCAGAAGTATGGCCACGAGAGAAAAAATAAATAAATTCATTTTTTGACCCTTTGTCATTCTGGCGCTTTCTTTCAAAGCCTCTAGCGGCCCCATATTCTTATCGATAATAAGATAAGCGAAGAATTGGTATTTTATAGACCAAATTATCCCTGGAACTATGAGCAAAATAAATCCAACCGCGACAATGACCACATAAACGATGCCTCCGATAATGTAGTCTAGGAAATGATCGACTCCGGAAAACAAATCTCCCACATTTCTCTCTTGCTTTTTATCATGAAGGCCGAGGAAAATTTTTATCATTCCGATATTGACAATAATCTGTAAGATAAAAAATCCGACTCCGATCATCAAAAGCGGAATTTCCATCGAAGAAAAATCTTCAAAAACAAAATCGGCCAGCTCAGGAAACAAATTAAGGGCAAAAACGATCATCTGCAATCCAAGGATAAACCAAAAATTATTTTTTAGGATTTCCCAACCGGCTGATATAGCCTCTTCAATTGAAAATTTTTTCTCCATTTTTTTTATGATTATTTTTTAAAAAATTATTTTTCTAAAATCCTGCCTCCTTGGCCGATTTGATCAATGCGCACTGAAAGCAATTTTGAAATACCGTCATCTCCCATCGTCACTCCATAAAGCATTGAAGCTTGCCGCATAGTTTCACGATTATGCGTTATGATCACAAATTGGGTGCTGCCGGAAAGTTCTTGGATAATCCTGCCGAAACGTTTGGAATTGGCTTCGTCCAGCGCCGCTTCCACCTCATCCAAAACTGCAAACGGCGGAGGATTATGGGAAATAATGGCGAACAAAAGAGCTAGCGAGGTAAGAGATCTTTCTCCCCCTGAAAGCATAGAAAGATTGCTGATTTTTTTACCGGGAGGAGAAGCTGAAATATCAATACCGATCTCTGTTCTCTCCTTCTTTTCTTCTAAATTCATTTCTGATAGATCACCCATTTCTTCGCCTTCCAGAGTCGCGTCATCGCTTTCTTTATATGACCTCTTGCGCATCTCCACTTTTTTCAAAACTGCGTTGCCTCCTCCAAAAATGATTCTAAAATATTTGGTGAATTCTTTGTTTATCTCTTCAAATGTTGAGGCAAATTCTTTGTGGATCTTCTGATCCATTTCCTTGATTATTTCTTTCAAGCTGACAATGGCTTCTTCCAAATCCTGTGATTCCTTGGTCAAAAATTCAAAACGTTTATTGGTTTCTTCATATTCCTCAACCACCAATGGATCAATGCCTCCAATCTGCTCCATCTGAATTTTCAGTTTAGAAATATCATGCTCCAATTGGGACCGATTGATGTTTTCTTTTTGAATTTCAATTTTATTTTCATCAATATATAGATTCAAATTGTCCACATCTATCCTAAGTTCGCGCAAAACATCCGCACGCAAATCTTCTTCATGGACTTCAACTCGCGCCAGCGCAACCTTAGAATCATTGAATTGATCTTTCAATCTATTCAGTTCTTCCTGCTTTGACCTGAAGAGACCTTCTATTTCAAAAAATTTCTGCCTTTTTTGCCTGTCTGACTGAATTTCCTCCTGAATCTTTTTTTCCAAATCTGCAATTTCAGCTTCGATTTTTTCAATATCTGCCCGTAATTTTATGGTTTTCTCTTTATATTCGATAATAACCTTGGAATCGACAATTGGAGCTGGCTTTGGCTTTTCAACAACTTCTTTTTTCTCCGGTTCCTTTTTTCCATTTTCAATATCACTCTTCAATTCAAACAGTCTTTGCTGGATTGAACGCGCCATTTCCTTTATATCTTGCAATTCTTCCATGCTTTCAGCCTGCTCAATTTGCAAAATTAATTTTTCTTGTTGCATGCGGATATCTTCAATGCCGCGCCTGACATAATGCAAATCGACCGGAATGCTTTGCACTTTTATCTCCTCGATCATTTCCATGTTTTTCTGCTTTTCTTTCTCAATTTCAATTCTCCCTTCTGTCACGATCAAATCCCTATCCAATTGATTTCTGATCTGCCTTTTTTCGTTCTTTTGTTTTTCCAAATCAGCCAGATGCGTATTCGTCTTGTCTTCTCGAGCCTCTTTTCCCAGTTCATCGCCTAACTTGTCCGCTTCTCTTTGGACATTCATCATCTTTCTGCCCAACTCATCCTTAGCCTCGTTGAATTTATTTTTTTCAGTCTGAAAATTATTCCATAGGTAATTATAGAGCGTAATTTGTTTTTCCTTCAGTTCTTTGGAAACAACCTCGCCTTGCGAAGCTTTCTCCGCTTGTCTCTTGAGCATTTTGAGATGCGGCTTTATTTCTTCAGCCAAGCCCTTGGCTTTTTCCAAATTTTCCCTGGTAGAGTCAAGTTTTCGAAGCGATCTGTCTTTTTTGATTTGATATTGCTTCACCCCTGCCGCTTCCTCAATGATAGAGCGGCGATCCAGCGGAGTGGCATTAAGAACCGCGTCAGCCATGCCTTGATTGATGATGGAATAACTTTCTTTTCCAATTCCTGCTTTAGCCAAAATATCCACTACGTCCTGAAGCCTGGCTCTTGAACCGTTTATCAAATATTCGCTTTCTCCGCTGCGATAAATTTTTCTGGCAATAGAAACCTCATCGAATTCCAAAGGTATTTTTTTGTCCTCATTGTCAAAATAGAGAGTCACTTGGGCGCTTCCGAGTCGTGCTTTTTTCCCGGAACCGGCAAAAATAATATCCTCTGATTTTTTTCCGCGCAAATTCTTCATGGATTGTTCCCCCATCACCCAGCGCAAAGAGTCCGCAATATTGGATTTTCCAGAACCGTTCGGACCCACCACAGCAGTCACTCCGCGCACACCTTCATCAGAATTGGACATTGAAAAATCCAACACTGTTTTGTTGGCAAAAGACTTGAATCCTGAAATTTCCAGTTTTTTTAGATACATTATAACGAGACAATATTTTTATTAGTTCTTCTGTTCATCAGACTCGACTTCGCTTTCCTCAACGACATCCTCCACCTGTTTCAGAATAAGCGCATCCAATTCCTCACCCACTTCCATTTCTACCTGATTCAGCTCAGCGTGAATCTTTTCTATTTTAGCCACCGACTCGTCCACTTGAGACTCTATTTCGGACAACCTTTCATCAGTCTTGATTCCGCTTTCTTTTATCTCCTGGTTGATTTTTTCCGCCTCTTTCAGCAATTCTCCTAGCTGATTATCCAATTCCTGTTCATCGACAGGCGATTGAGTTGTTTGTACATTATCCATAATTTTTAGAAAGTAAATTACTTTTTATTGACCTGGCTGAAAAAATCTTTCTATAGCCTCATTTAACCGTCCATTCCTATTTCTGGTCGTCCTATAGTAGACCTGCAATAGAGTTCTGAAACCTTCCACATCCCACCCATCACCAGCTGATAGTCTGCTTCTATTTAAGAAATCAGCCAGATCAAGAACGGCGGAATTTTCACCCGTAGTCATGCTATCGCCAAATTCTGCTTGAAGGTATCTGTTCCAGCCGGAAACCATGTCGTCAATACGCAGACGCTCTCTAGACTCGGCCTGGGTCGCATTGCCTCTGTGCGCTCCATCATTTGCCGTTGCGCCCGCCTCCGCAGCATTTCTTCTATTACGCACTTCCGTGTCTGCCATCACATCAGGATTTTCACCTCGCATCCTCGTTTCCACGTCCAGATCCAAAGGCCGGCCTTCTTTGATACGGATCAATTGCTCCCGATTGTCTCGATGAGGATTGGACCGCCTATCCATCTCAGCGATGGATGCATTAATTCTGGTTTTTCTTTCAGTCCACATATTTCTGTTTGCCTGAATCTGTTCATTCCCTTCTCTTATCATTTGATCGAAAAGTCTAATGGTGCTATCTATCCTGACTGCGCGGGTCGACATCCCACTTAAAGCCAACGCCTCGGCTATTTGTGCTTTTTGTTCCTCCAATGTTCTTAGTCTTGCTAGCGTATCCCTATTGCCCATTTCAGCTCTAGCTATTTCGATGTCCATCAAGTTCCGTTGGGATTGCAGATTAGCCAGCTCATTTTGCATCAGCCTCAATCTTTCATCATAAACTCCGACTAGCCGGTCAACAGCACGATCTCTTCTGTTGGTATAGTTATTCATACGACCCTCCCTGCTTTCAAGCTCAGTCTGAATAATATCTCTATTGCGCAGCTCATTATTCCTGCGTTCTTCGATAGTTCTGATTTGCAATTGGATCGAAGCAGTGCCTGGCATGCCTTGTCTTTGTAGATTTTCGATGGTACCTCTCATTGCCGCAATAGATTGGTCGAGATTATTGATCAATAAATTAGAGGCATCTAGTCTATTTTTTTGCGCAACAGCCCTTCTCTCATGATGACCAGCCCAAAAACCATTATAAGCAATGCTTATCCTATTCATCATTCTGCCAGTTATAGACATCTCTTGGGATTGATCATAAATCCTTAAAACCATTTCCCTTGCCCTGTCTCTCATCCTGGTAAAAATATTAGAGCACTCTCTGTTGAAAAATGCTGGCGGATGAGGACCCTCAGGATTGCGAGGCTGACGATTATCCGGCCTATTCCTATCAGAACCGCCCATTGCTGCCGCCTCTGGATCATCTACTAAATTATCCGGTTCATTATTCCTTCTATTACTTTCCGCTCTTCTTCTTTGTGATTCTCTCTCTAGCCTATCTGCTTCATCATTAACATCACCTGCAACAGATCTTCTTCTCTGTGATTCCCTTTCCAATCTAGCTGCTTCATCATCGTCGTCCACAGGCGGGACATTTGGAGGCACATCAGGAGCTGCTTGAGCGCCACCCTGATTTGCATTTCTGTGATCCAATCCTCCGCTTGCTATGTGACGTGCCATACGCATTACTTCATCATCTTCATCTGCCAATGGAAAACTCGGTGCTACATTTGGAGCTGTTTGAACAGTGCCAAGATTTGCATTTCGGTGATTCAAGCCTCCGCTAGCAATATGACGCATCATTCGTGCTACCTCGTCATCTACCGGTGGAGTATTTAGATCTATATTGGAATTTAATTGAGTAGCGCCTCGATTTGCATTTCGATGATCTAATCCCCCGCTAGCAATATGTCGATCATAACGTGCTTCTTCATCCATATCCGTGTCAGCTTTCTTATTAACATTTCTATTTGCAGCTTCATTGTAAAATGCCCTTTCTTCGTCACGCATATTTTTATAAATAAAGATTTAGGATTAATTTTCCCCTATCGAAATTATATCACTAAAAAGCCAAAAAATAAAATTTCCATGCTGGCTCCCTATTTTGCCACTTTGCTATTTTCCTGATATTCAAGCAATGTTTCAATCAGAATTCGCTCGATTTCTTTGGGATTGCTCCTATCAGTAGAAGCGATCAGTCTTTTCTTATCCCTAAAAATTTCATCTATTTTCTTGTATTTTTTATTGGTTGCTAGCTGGGAGGCGATGTTTTTTATCATATCCCCTGAGCTTCTCACACCCACTTTCTTGGCAATTCTTCTTATTTCCCCCTCAGTCAAAGTTTTTTCATACATCAATTTCAATATCTCTTTGGCGCCTGCATCAATGGCTATTATTTTTTTAAGTTTTTCTTTTCCCTCAAAATCATCCTTGCCGGACAGCTTAGAAAATATTTCCTCCAAAGTCACTGTCAGTTTCACTTTAGGCTCTCCTTCTTTATCTCTCGGTTTCATCCACATATGGCCGCGCATATTGAAGCCTTGAGATAATCCTCCCGGCAAAAATTCTTCATCCATCTTGCGTTTCGTGAATAAGACAAAACTGTCTTGCTCTGGCGACCAAACTAAATATCCGCCATAGCCTCTCCGAAAAACTGCCAATTGTTCCGAATGATTTGCTCCATCTATTCTATTGAAATATTTATCCTTACCCGCATTTTTTCTGGTATCAATGAATATCTTTCCGAAACGATCTTCGCCTGTATCCACCACAAAATCATTCTTCCTTATATTTTCTGGCGTCCTTTCCTGGTCATTTTTGACTTTCTCCAATCTATCCAATTCCATTTCCCCTTTTTTCATTTTATTTTCCATTTGATTTGATAAATCAAAAAGGGATTCCTCGCTTTTACTAGCCAGATTATAATATTGATGGCTTTTTAAATAATCCTCAGGAAGGTCTGCCATCGGATCTGCGCCGTTTTTGAAAAGCTCCAAGACATCGTCTGGTTTCATACGATAGGCCAAGCCGTATAAATTTTTGGAATAGTTTTGATAGACCCGCTCCATTTCTTCCGGAGAGAAACGCATATTATCGCATACGGTTGTGAATTCAATGAACTTATCCAGATATTCCTCTCTTTGCATAAGTCCCATTTCCACAAGCATTTCATAGACAAATCTGGATGCAGAAGTGGTGCGATCAGACTTTTTGCCATGATGATCAATCACAATGAGTTTTCCCCCCTCTTCCGCCACCACTCCATGCTCGTCCCCAAAATCCATAGCCAGTCCGCTTTTAATCATTTCTCTCATTTTTTTCTGCGGAGCAGTTTTGTATTGGCTAGTATCAATCCCAGCCAATTCCAAGAGACCCAAACAAGTCCTGGCATCCTGATCCGGATTTTCATGCACTGCCAATTCTGTCCACAATTTTCGCGTCAACTCTAAGAATTTTCTATCCCCCTCTTCCACACTATCCGCATTCAAATCTTCCAGCATCAAATC
>AMFJ01025474.1_pt1 | contig 31032 bp, 36 predicted proteins | sample 427208 | NCBI WGS metagenome assembly AMFJ01 (sample SAMN02954298, study PRJNA114691) | groundwater metagenome | biome: aquatic; feature: subsurface aquifer; material: sediment; isolation source: subsurface aquifer sediment | place: USA: Rifle, CO | collected 2008-08 | reverse complement strand
AGCAGCCAAGCATGGCTGCTCGATGGAAGAAGAAGCTCGGCAAATCATCTATCAAGCGGTATCAGCACCAGAACGCTTAAGCAGCGTATTTCAAAAATATTTTGGAGGGAAATTGGGCGTTAAATTGAAAACACTCAATAAACGCAGGCCGCATAATCCCATGGATTTTGATAAATGATATTACTGGATACCAACATCATTTCCGAAATGATGAAACAATCTCCTTCAATAAAAATACTCAAGTGGATTGATCAGCAAGAAGTGATTGATTTATTTATAACAACAATCACCATTGCAGAAATTTCTTACGGGATTTATGCATTGCCTAAAGGAAACCGTCGGTCTCTCATAGAAAATTCCTTTAATCAAGCTATACAAGAAAGCTTTAAACATCGCATCCTTTCTTTTGATGAGGCATCAGCACATTTTTATGGAAAACTCATGGCGCACAGAAAAAAATTAGGGCGTCCACTTAGCATCCTCGATGGGCAAATTGCTGCTATAGCGCTTACGCAAGGGGCTGCCATTGCGACACGAAATGTACGTGACTTTGCACACTGCAATCTGGATTTAATCAATCCGTTTGAATAAAGGCAAAGTCGAGGCTATAGATAGGATTGTTATGTTTGACGTAATAGAGAAATACTGTTAGGCTATTCATTATGATAAAATCTTTTAAAAATAAGAAAACGAAATTTTTGTATGAAGGCGGGCGCGTCAAGGATTGGCAAAATTTTACAGAACAGGCAGAGCGTAGATTGCAAATTTTAGATAATGCGACTTGTTTAGAGGATTTAAAAAATTTACCGAGTAATCACTTTGAGGCTCTCCACGGAGATAGAAAAGGACAATTTAGCATCCGGATTAATAAACAATGGCGAGTTTGTTTTAAGTGGATTAATCAGGAACCTTATGATGTAGAAATTGTAGATTATCATTAGAGAGATAAAATTTATGAGTAATAAAATGCGACCCATACACCCCGGTGAAATATTAAGAGAAGAATTAGAAGAGTTAGCCTATTCTGCCAATCGACTTGCAGCTAGATTGCATGTGCCGGTTAATCGAATTACCTATATATTAAATGGCCAGCGCTCAATCACGGCAGATACAGCGCTCCGTTTAGCAAAATTTTTTGGTACGACGCCTGAATTTTGGCTTAATTTGCAAAATGCCTATGATCTAAAAATTACGCAACAACGGTCAGGAAAGAAAATTGATAGAGAGGTTAAAGGTAGAGAAGCAGCATGAATATCTGTGTTTAGCAATTCAATTAGCAGAATTGATATAATAATAAAAATAAAGGTAAATAAAATGAAAACTGGGTTATTTCAAAATAAATTATTTGTTAAAAAATATAGGTTGCGCGGTTATGGTGTATTTGCAGGAAAAACCATAAGAAAGGGCGAAAAAATTGAAGAGTGTTACATTATTATGACGCGAGGAAAAGACAAGGCGCTTGAAGATTATTATTTTGATGTGAAAGGCAAAAGTGCCATATTAACGGGCTTTGGCATCATTTATAATCATTCAGATGATCCAAATGCTGATTATACGTTTAATCTTAAAAAACGTATTGCGATTATTAAAGCAGAAAGAACCATTTATAAAGGGGAAGAAATATTTCTTTCGTACGGGGACAGCTGGTTTAAAAGCCGCGGTTTAAAAGCAAAGTAATGCGCGCTAAACCAAATTGCAACAGCTTGAAACGCGCACCTCTTAATCACTAACCAATTTTTGATTTACGACCAAGACAATTATTGAATGCAGCTTTCAGTTGCTCTAAACAGGAAATCGTTTTTTTATTATCCTCTGCGGGAGGAGTAATGTTAACACGTGCTTCTTGCGCGCCGACAGCATTCATCGGTGGAATAACTAACGATGTATCTTTTTTTGTTTCTGGAAGCGGAAATTGTGTCATTTCTATTTCTTTTGGCAATTCCAGGGGCAAGCGTCGCATAGTTACATCTTGTGTGGCTTGATTAATGGTTAATTCCATAAAATCTTCAAGAGAAGTATCACTCTTTGCATCTGAGGTATCAATTTTTTGATCTTCGTCAAGAACAGGAACAGTTAGGGATTCATTTTGTCTAAGTGCGTTCAGTGCGACTGGGTTATTTCTACTATCCATACACAAGCTCCATTTAAATTTTAAAGACAATCAGTATAAAATTGTTTTATTAACAAAATATTATGAGGTAGCTTTTTTGGAAAGAAAATTGTAATTCATCAGGGTCTCTGTATAATATTTTTATAGTTTAAATAGGTGTTCTCATATGCCAACCCATCATCCGCATGATAAAAAGAAAAAAGACCTGCATGAAGAAGATCAGGGCGGGGAAAGTAGTCAAAGCGGTAGTGCGGGTGAAATTCCATTTCAGTTTAAAGACCCGCTTTCGGTCGTATCACGCGATGATCTTTTACCGCCTCATGAAATTAAACGCTTGTTGCGGGTAGAGCAAGAATTACATCGAACACTCGTACAAAAGCAAAAAAATACTCGGCGGGAGCGGGAACTGTTGAAAGAATCCCGCCAAACGGTGGCATCGCGTTATGAGACTGGAATCAGATCGCGCTTAGGAAAGGGTAGTGGATATGCTGCTTCTTCTTCTCCTTATAAAAAACATCCCATTAGCGACAAATTTAGCGGTATTATCGATCGTAAAGTGACACCGATCGTATCGGAGAATAATGCTAAAACTAATCCAGAAATGAGAAATGAATTGAGAAACCGCAATGAATTGCGCCATCAACCTGTGCCGCGTTTCAATCCAAAACCGAGACCTCGTTAATGATGTTGACACTTGCAGATGCTATTATTGAAGAAAAAATAGATCTCATAGAAATGATGTTGCAATCGGGTGAAGATACTAATCAAATTGATGAATATGGGTTTACGCCATTAATTGAAGCGGCCATTGCCGACAATATTGAAATCGCAAAGCTTTTGCTCAATTATGGCGCTATGGTCAACCAGCCCGATATGATGGGCGGCAGTGCACTTCATTGGGCGGCTGAAAATAATAATTTGCTGTTCTCTGAACTTTTATTAAAAGAAAGGGCTAATCCAAACAGTTATAATTTTGCGGGTCAGCCTGCTTTGGTCATGCCTTTATTACGAAACCAAACTCAATTAAAAAAAATATTATTAAAATATGGTGCTGATCTTTCATTTGCGCAAGATTATATAAACACAAAATTATTAGGGCATATGTTTGAATTGGTTGGGACGGCGACGATTGTGAGCCCTGATAATCAGTTTGTCGAAGTCGATTTTGAAGGTTTTTTTCTGGAAATTAGTTTAGCAATCATTGCGGAATCATTGGCACAGTTTAAACATCATTTTGCAGGCCGGCAAATAAGACGTTACGCTCATTTAACCACGATGATTATTGATGTCCTAAATCGTGCTGCTGCTTTGATTCAATATGCGCAATATCGTGTGGATATTAAAAAACACAAAACAGAAATCAATGCGCTTTTACAACAAGAACCTTTAATTATTCCTATTGGCTATGAAGGTCACGCCATTACTTTTATTAAATTGGGCTCACTTTTAGTGAAGTGTGATCGTCGCGAAGAAAGCCGCTTATACGATAATATTATGATTTATGAAATAGGAATGCCAAAGAGGTTGACTACGAATTTTATACAACGGTTGATTTATGAAAAACATTCAGATGATTTCATCAATCATGATTTACCCGAATTATTAGATTTAAAACCGTTAACAGAATTAAAAGTGCCCGCACAAATTAGTGGTAATTGTTCATGGGCCAATGTCGAAGCCTGTATTCCCGCGTTGTTTTTTTTATTATTTCAGAAAGATGAAAAATTTTTTGAAGAGATGACGCGTTATAAAAATTTAGCGTTAAAATTTTATCATGAATGGCGTGAATGGAACAAAGACCGCGCCTTACAATTTTGTGTACAAAGTTTTAAAGATAGCGATCAAATTCGAAAAGCGTGTAAAGCGGAAATATTAGCTGCCATTCTTTTTCAAAGTGCAAACGGCAAAGAGGCACTGGATCGAGAACGTGCTGAACTCATCTTATCAGTTTTGATGGATTCTCATTATCAATTTATCTTGCACAATTATGTACGTGCTTATTACTACGAGGAAAGCAGTGAAGAAGGCAGGAATTTTTTTAGGCTCTTGCAGCAGCATGGGTATAACGCGTAGCAAAAGAAGGATATAAGCTGGATATTTGTAAACCACCCATGCTATCCTATTGAACGTATAAAAGAATTAAGGAGGCAGCGTATGAAAGAGTTAGGATCTCTCGGATGGGCAGCGTTGATTCTTGTTTTGATTGGCGGTATTGATTGTGGTCTTTATGGCATATTGGGTTTTCATTTAATCGAAATTATTCTGGGCATCAAATTTCTGGGGCGTTTTTTCTTTATTCTGATTGGCCTCAGTGCCGGTTATTTAATTTATATTATTTTTAAGAAAAAACCCGTGCCATAAAGGGATAAAAATGTCTCTAGAAATTATTTCACGCATTCAGTTTGGTTTTACTATTAGTTTTCATATCTTATTTCCCGCTTTTAGTATTGGTTTAGTCACTTTTATTGCAATCCTGGAAGGTGCTTGGCTCAAAACCCGTAACCCCCACTATTTGTACATTTGCCAATTTTGGACAAAGGTGCTTGCTTTGACATTTGGTATGGGCATTGTGTCTGGGGTCGTGATGGAGTTTCAGCTGGGCACCAATTGGTCGGGTTTTACGCGCGCTGTGGGTAATGTTTTAGGGGCTTTGTTTACCTACGAAGTATTGACTGCGTTTTTCATTGAAGCAGGATTTTTAGGCGTCATGTTTTTTGGCTGGAACCGAGTGAGTCCACGATTGCACTATATTGCAACCTTGCTGACTTTAATTGGCGTAACGCTCTCTGCTTTTTGGATTATGTCCGCCAATTCTTGGATGCAAACACCTGCGGGTGTCACCTATAAAAACGGAATGTTTATTATCACTAATTGGTTTGATGTTATTTTGAATCCACTATTTTTACCGCGTTATTTTCACATGCTGCTTGCAACGTATGCTGCATCGTTGCTGGTGATTGGTGCGATTTCTGCAAATTATCTTCTCAAGAAGAAACACCAAGCTTTTTCGCGTACGTGTTTTTCACTGGTTATGTGGTCTTTATTAATTATTATGCCTATTCAGATTGGCATAGGTGATACCGTCGGCTTAAAAATTCATGAATATCAACCTTTAAAAACAGCAGCAATGGAAGGGGTGTGGGATACGCAAAAAGGAGCGCCCTTATTACTGTTTGCTTGGCCTGATCAGAAAGCAGAAAAAAATAATTTTGTGATTAGCATTCCAAAACTCGCTTCTTTTTTTAATACGCATAGCCTAGATGGGGAATTATTAGGCTTAAAATCAGTGACTCCCAGCGAACAACCCAATGTGGCTGTCGTATTTTGGAGTTTTCGCATTATGGTAGGTTTTGGGTTACTTATGTTGGGTCTTGCAGTCTTAGGTTTAATCTTACGTATACAGAAAAAATTATATGATACCCAGTGGTTTTTAAAATTATGTGTCCTTTCCGCTCCCTTAGGTTTTATTTGCATTATTACCGGTTGGTTTACCGCAGAATTTGGGCGACAACCTTGGATTGTATACCGCTATATTAAAACAATTGCGGCACATTCACCGATTGCGCTTTATCAAGTGTTAACTTCATTTATTGTGATTCTTTTTGTGTACGGTGTTATTTTTGGTTATTTTTATTTTCATTATTTGTACCGGATTATTTTAAAAGGCCCAGAAGAAAAACCGGTTCATTTGGACGAGTCTTTCTTCTATATGTCACCGACGATTGGTAAAAAAGAAACGAAAAAGTGAGGCCGCATGGAATTATTTTCAAAAATGGAACTACTCTCAACCGCATGGTATTTTATCATTGGCTTTTGCATTTTCATGTATGTACTGCTCGATGGTTTTGATTTGGGCGTGGGTATTTTGTTTCCTTTATTTCCGAAAGCGCACGATCGTAATGTGATGATGAGTACGATCTTACCTGTGTGGGATGGCAATCAAACGTGGTTAGTGTTGGGCGGCGCATCGTTATATGGCGCTTTTCCTCTCGCATTTAGTTTGATTTTGCCTGCATTATATTTGCCGATTTTTCTGATGATTTTGGCACTTTTATTTCGCGGCATTACGTTTGAATTTCGTTTAAAAGCAAAAAGGGCTTTGCGTTTTTGGGACAATTTATTTTTTTTAAGCTCAACCATTGCGACTTTCAGCCAAGGATTGGTATTGGGTACCTTTGTCAAAGGTTATTATATTACGGCGGGTCATTCGACTTTGACGTATCAATTATTTTCTCCCTTTAATGTAGCCTGTGGATTTTCTCTCTTGTTTGGTTATGCCTTATTGGCCTCCACATGGGTCATCGCCAAAACAACAGGCGAGTTACAAAAGCAAATGTATCATGTCGCCTTTATTTGTTTATGCGTGGTTTCATTTGCGCTTTTTGCTATTAGTATTTGGACACCGTTTGTGGATCCGGTGATTGCTCGCATTTGGTTTAACCCACATTATATTTATTATTTAGCTTTTTTACCTTTTACGACAGGTTGTTTAATTCTTTTCTGTTTTTATTGTCTTTATAAACGCCGAGAATATATTTTGTTTTGGCTGTGTTTTGGTATTTTTTTCTGTGGTTATACGGGTTTTGGCATTAGTACTTTTCCTTATTTAATTCCGCGTGTGATTACAGTCACCGATGCTGCAGCACCTGATTCTTCTTTATTGTTTATGTTAGTCGGCGCCCTCATTTTATTACCCATTCTGCTGGGATATACTTTTTATTCCTACTATATTTTTCGCGGCAAAATCGTCGATGTGATTGGATATGATTAACAATATCTATTGACAATAGAAGAGTAGAAATCGATAATTCTGCAAGCTTAAAAGGGAGGCTTGCAAGTATGTTGACTGAGAAAAATACTACCCAACAAATGATTGATGATTGCTTCAAAAAAGAAATGGCCATTGAGGAAGAATATTTTAAACGCACCGAAGGGATGCCGCATTGGCTTAAAAAACCTTTCTCTGGTATTGAAGAATCTGCCTCTTATTGTATCCAACTCGGCCGCTTGATTGGGGGTTTACATCTTGCTCGCGGCATGACGGTGCTCGATTGGGGTGCTGGATCTTGTTGGCTTTCTGAAATTATGAATAAACTGGGTATGAAAACGATCTCTCTTGATTCTTCGCAATCAGCACTGGATGTGGGAAAGTATTTATTTTCATTAGATAAACGAATTGATATGAGTTTAAATCCAGAATTTGTTTATTATGATGGCAAAACGATTCCATTGCCTGATCATTCCGTTGATCGTATTGTCATCTCTTGGGCTTTTCATCATATTATTAATAAAATTGGCATGTTAAAAGAATTTTATCGCATATTACGGCAAGACGGCATTATTGGTTTTATGGATGCGGGGGTTGAATATGATAAATCACCACAAGCATTACATGAGCGCGAAACGTTTGGTGCATTGGAAGATAATTTAAATATTGAAGAACTGAGAGCGATTTCTAAAGAACTGGGTTTTAGCAAGTTATTACGCAGTCTTTCACCCCATCCAGAAATGGTATTTGAATTTGAAAACTATGCAGAATGTCCGAAAGATGTGATATTTGATTCAGCGCTTGAATTTGCTAAAACGCACGAATTATTTTTTATTGTAAAAGGCAATCCTTATCAAAAAACAACATTATTTCCTGGAAACACTGTCGCAGACTTTGTGATGAAAGACATCGAACGGAAAGGGGACCACGTCAATGCAACCATCAGTGTTAAGAACATTGGCGACACCACTTGGTTAGCTAAAACGGAGCAATATTCAGGTACTGTTTTTATTGGGTGTCATTTGTATGATCAAAATCGTAATCTAGTCGCGCTTGATTATAGTAGAGAAGCTTTAGACAAAGATTGTCATCCTGATCATATGGTTGCTAAAACATTTTCAGTTAAACTTCCTGATGGCTTTTCCGGATTTATCGAATTTGATTTAGTGAATGAAGGATATTTTTGGTTTAAACAGAAAGGTACAAAAACAGTCATGAAAGAGGTATAGCATGGAAGCAGCCACGCTAAAGTATTTTGAAGAATTTGACGATAAAACGGTTGCCCATTATAACAAAAAAGCAGATGAATACTTTGTGCATTTTGCGAATGGCGAATTTGAAAAAAATAAACCTTTTGGTAATCATGTCGAAGCTGCCATGATTTCTTATCAAATGGGTCTTTTGCTTTCAGGTGCTAAAATAGGCCGGGCACAAAAAATTATGGAAATTGGGCCTGGGGCAGGTTGGCTTTCTTCCATGATTCATCGATTAGGTAATGAAGTATTTCTGTTAGAAACATCCGATGCTGCTTTAACGATGGCGAAAGAATTATTTGCGATGGATGCTAGAAACTCAGTTCATTCAATGGGCCCGCATTTTTTAACTTATGATGGGTATCGATTTCCATTGGAAGATAATTCAATAGATCGCATTCTTTGTTTTGATGCACTGCATCATATTCCAAATCCAGGACACATTTTTTCTGAAATGTATCGCGTACTTCGTTCTGGTGGTGTTGTAGGGTTTGCAGAATCGGGTGAAGATCATGCAATGCGTCCTGCTATTATTGATTGTGTTGGCAAAACAGGCATCTTGGAGCGGAGTACGAGTTTAAGTGATATTCAATATTTAGCTAAAAAAGCGGGCTTTTCGAAAGTGACTGTTAAAGCATTTCCTTTGGTTTCTGATTGGGAAATCACTCTTCCAGATTATCATCAAGCAGTGAAACAAGGTAAATCGCCTGTTGATGCCAATAAAATTGATGAAGCGAATCAAGTGGGTGATCAAACATTATTTTTCTTATATAAAGATCATTTTCAATTTAATTGTAAATATCCTAACAAACCGCTCAGTGCATTGCATATGGAAAATACGGTTATTCAAGCACGAAGAGGCGCTGTCACTCTGATGGATGTCACAGTGGCTAATACCGGCGACACCACATTGAACCATGAAGACCATCCTTTGGGAGGGTTTGCGATGGTGGGTGCGCATCTTTTGCAGGAAGGTAAATTGCTGGATTATGATTTTTTCCAACATGCATTAGATAAAAGTATTTGTCCAGGCGAAACTATCACTCAAACACTTCAATTTCTCGCTCCGAAACAATCAGGTGTCTATCACTTAGAATTAGATATTGTGATTAAAGGCGTGAAATGGCTTCAGTTGGATGGGGCGAAAACAGTGAATGTGACTTTAATTGTGGAATAGATCAACTCTGTGGGCGGTAAGGTACGGAAGCTGCGTTTTGCCGCCACTTTCTCCTTCTTGAGGTTCGGCTTCGATCCTGGTAAAAAGGTATCAAATGTCTGATTTTTGCAAATCATACTCTATTTCTGACGCTGTTTTCTCCATATCCAACTGAAACATTCCAAAACGATTAAGATGCTCTCTCCAATATGGTGACATACCGGCTAATATTTCATCGGGTATCTCGACTCCCTGTGCTCTCAGCTTATTAATCCCTTTTGTCTGATAAACAACAGTATGAAAGATCAACATGTTTGCCAAGAGATGGTTAAAACGAATAATTTTACGTTGATTCGATCGCATGTTATCGCTGATAACATCACCGCCACCAAATCGAAGCCAACCAATAAACTCGTTGAATTTTTCGCTCTTACAGGTTGCTGCTTGTATCATGCGACAGATGAATGGTTGTCTCATCCGCATGGAGGCATTCTTAATCAAACGCCTGTCATCGAGATTGAAAAGATAGCATCAGGCAATCCTTGTCCATTCTCTAATGAACCAAATTCTCCATTGTCTGGCATCCGTATATTAGATTACACACATGTTTTAGCTGGTCCGAGAAGTACTCGCACACTTGCTGAATTTGGGGCAGAAGTCCTACATATTAGTTCTCCTTATCATCGTGATACGCTCGCGCAAAACTTTGCAGTCAATCACGGAAAACGGTCAGCTTATCTTAATGTTAGTAACGAGAAAGATATGAGCAAGTTGCGGAAGCTATTATCAGAAGCTGACATTTTTGCTAACTCATATAGGCCTTCTGTTGCTGAACAATTTGAAATCACAGCGCCAGAAGTTGCTAAGCTGAGCAAGAAGGGTGTTATTTGTTTGTCAATAAATGCATATGGACATTCTGGACCATGGAACAAAAGACCTGGCTTTGATCAAAACGGACAAGTTGCGACGGGTTTTGCAGTGAAAGAGGGATCTTTGAAGAATCCAAAATTTTCTCCTGTCTTTTGTTTGACTGATTTAATCACTGCTTATTTCGCAGCTGCAGGAATGATAGCAGCACTACTCAGAAGAGCAACTGAAGGTGGCAGTTATCATGTGAAAGTCTCTCTTGCCAGAAGCGCAATGTGGGTACAAGACCTTACCTGGAAATGCTAAAACAAATAAGACAACACCTAATAAAATTAATATTACAGGCAAAACATATTTTGCATAGGCAGAAAAACTAATTCCAAAAATACTCAGTATCGTAGCATAAGCAGGCCAATTAGTTCCATTGACTTCTCCCTCAATCTTAATAAGTAGTTAAAAATTTAACTACTGCGCTAATGTTTTCATGATTATTGTTTTTAATCGCTTTCTTTGATATTAGTTTTTCCTGTAGCAAATCTTGTATCGTTTTAAGTTCTTGTATCATTAATTTTTTAAGGTAATAACGAAAAAGAGGTTTCAATAAAATTGTCCAGCGAGGAAACTGATATTCCTCGTAATGAATCACGCAGCAACTGTTTTCTGATATTGCATATACGGCAAATCCACCTTGCATTTTATTAGAAAGCGGGCCTCCAACCATGCGGCTATGAAATCCCTGGTAATTCAGTTCATAAGTAAATTTGCCACGCCAGCGAAAATTTAAAAAAGTCCCTTTTGCTTTATAGAAGCCTTTATCAGGTTGTGCTTCTATGATTTCTGCTGAGATTAATTTTGGCTCATATCGGTCAATATTTTTTATATTTTGTAAAAAAGATAAAACCATTGCTGAAGAGACATCTACATTCATTTTTCCGGTAACAATTATTTTATTCATTTTTTTCTACCTGGGGTCACCTGGCATATCCGGCGGAAAGTTTCGTTAGTTATGCTACCATCAGTTGTAGCGATAATATTTTGCGCGTATCAAACAGGGTATCATTGGCTGCCGACGCTTAAAGTCGAACTCACCATGCAAATTTATGTGTCCCCAATTAATCATAGATCTTTCTTTAATCATGCCAACCATCCAGCCGAAAAATATATAATATTTAAACTTCCTTTCCGTAGCCGTCATTTTATCGTGTGCTTTTACACAGCCACCAGCTCTACTCGCGGAGTCTTTACCCGTGCTGTATCAGTATCTTTTTTTTGGTTTTCATCATTGACCTCATGATTAATATCGATGTGCGTTAACATCTATTACATAAACTTCTAGTTGTTCTGCCTAGGCCACTCTTTTGATTATTCTTATTAAATAAATAAACAATGTTGTTAACAAAAAAGGTATACTGAAAATAATAAAAGAGATAAAAGAACTAAATACTACCATATAATCATCATCGCTAGGGCCTACCACAATGGCAGCTTTAGCAGAGACGAGTTCAGCATTATTTGCTGCAACGGTAATGCGTCCTTTTACAGGTATATTGGCTTTGCCGAAAAATTGAATCAAATGTAACGCGGGTTCTTTAAGGCTATGGTTTTCAAAACCATAGTTTAAGTCATCATCTCCTAAAACTTGTTGATAATGCGCATGAACGGAAAAGGGAAGAGTGTTAATTGTACCGCTAACACGACGAAATATTAATGCGTTATGACATTCTTTTTCTGTACTTTTTCCCCATGAAAAACCACAAGCAAAATATTTTTTGTTAATCGCGGGATCAAAAAAAGCAAGATCGACACTATAATTTCCACTTTTTATAGGAGTAAAATTAAAAGATACAGAATTGGCTGACAAACGAGTAAATGGAATAATCATCGTATTTAATTGAGAATACTGCCAAAATAAATAAGCAAATGGAATGCAGAACAGCAGGAATAAAGCCAAATAAATTTTTGCAAGAGTCGCAATATTTTTACGAAATTTTATCCAAATGATATTAATGATCAGTGCGCACACGGATCCAAAAATTAAAATACAGAGCGCTATTAATATTCCCATATATTATTTAGACCTGAACAGTTGCTTCTCTTGCGATACTATTAAATCGGCCATAACCAAAATAAACACATAATCCTAATGCTGTCCAAATACCAAAACTGATCCAGGTTGTTTTAGGTAAACTGCTCATCAAATAAAAACATAAAACGATACCGATGATGGGTACGAGCGGGCTCCAGGGTGTTCTAAAAGGTCTTGGCAAATTAGGTTTGGTAAAGCGCATGACAATCACACTGCCGCAAACCGCAGCAAATGCGGCTAAGGTACCGATGTTCGTAATACTTGCAATCTGATTAATGGGAAATAAACCAGCAACAATCGCCATTAGGCTGCCGATAAACCAGACTAGTTGTTTAGGGGATCGACTTTTAGGATCAATCGTGACAAATAATTTAGGCAATAAACCATCGCGTGCCATAGCAAGATAAACTCGCGTAAATCCGTAATACATGGCTAAGATAGCGGTGGTTAAACCTGCAATAGCACCGATCGCAACAATTTCACTGGCAAAACGATATCCTAATTTCATTAATGCAGTTGCAACCGGTGAACTAATATTAAGTTCTGGATAATACATAATGCCGGTTAAAATGCCCGAGACAATAATATAAATCACTGTACAAATCGCTAAAGATGCAATAATGCCAATCGGTAAATCGCGATGCGGTTGTTTAGTTTCTTCAGCAGCTGTTGAAACAGCATCAAAACCAATATAAGCAAAGAAAATAAGTCCGGCTCCATTGACAATACCTTGCATACCAAAAGGTAAAAAAGGTTTCCAATTATTCGGATTAAAATAAAATGCACCAATTACAATAAAAAGAGCAATGACGGCGAGTTTGACGTATACAATTATTTTATTAAGACGCGCGCTTTCTTTAACACCGATAGAAAGTACACAAGCCAGTAACAAAATAACTGCAACAGCAGGTAAATTGATGATGCCGCCATGAAAAGGATCTGTGGTGAGTGAGTGAGGTAAAGGAATTCCGATGGCTTGCAATGCATTTTGTACGTAACCCGCCCATCCGATAGAAACCGTGGATGTTACCATGCCATATTCTAATAATAAGTCCCAGCCGATAATCCAAGCGATTAATTCACCAATACCCGCAAAAGCATAGCCATAAGCGCTGCCGCAACCCCCCACACTTGAAGCGAGCTCTGCATAAGCGAGAGCACTAAACGCACAAGCAGCGCTTGCAAGTAAATAAGAAAAAATAATTGAGGGACCCGCTTCTGTGGCTGCTGCAATCCCCGTTAAGACAAAAATACCTGCGCCAATAATCGCACCAATGCCAAGCAGGGTAAGATCAGTTGCAGTCAGGCAGCGGTGTAATTCGGTCACAACGGAGTTATATTCTAATGGTTTGATACGAAATAATTTTTTTATGTTTTTCATGAGTTCAAAATCCCTGTATAAAATTATTTTTAGGTGATCAATAATATTTGTTCGACAGTGTACACAAGTTGTTTTTGCTAAAATACTCACCTTATACAATCAATCAGTTATGATTTCCTGCTTTCAAGCCTGATGTTTAAAATTTACCTTGTTTTTCAAACTGTTAACCCATAAATTTGTCAAATAATTTGACACAATACCTGTAAATTGTGTAAAATGTGACCTAATTGTTGCTTGTAGGTTACCCTCCCGATTGTAACACTCAAAGCTTCAAAATCCAAAAAAATCGATGTATGCATGACATACAGACGAACTGATCTTTTGTAACACTTTTTATTAATCACAAGAGTACCTCACTATGAAAAAGAAAGATTTATTATTTATTTTTGCGTTTTTAAGTATTGTTGGATGGGGACCGTTTTCCTTTTTTTCTAGCGCTTTTTTAACAAAAGATGCACCCATCGGTTCAAAACAATGGTTAGACACAGAAACAAAAAAAATCAATGCAAAAGCGAGTAATCTAGATCCTGCTGTATTAAAAGTCGGTTTGACTGCTTATGAAAATGCAAGGGAAAAAGGATTAGACAATAAACAACTTTTAACGATTATCGATTATTCAAAACCCTCCGGTAAACGCCGTCTTTGGGTCGTTGATATGAAAACAGACAAAGTTTTATTTAATACGTGGGTAGCGCATGGAAAAAATAGCGGGGAAGCAAATGCAACTTCTTTTTCAAATGATCCGAGCAGTTTAAAATCAAGTATTGGCGTATTTTTGACTTCAGATATTTATGACGGTAAACATGGCCGGTCATTACGTATTCAAGGATTAGAACGAGGTGTCAATGATAATGCCTATCGTCGTGACATCGTATTTCATGGCGCGCCTTACGCAGGCAAAGATGTTGCCAAAGAACGCGGCATGCTCGGACGCAGTTGGGGTTGTATGGCGGTCGGTCAAGATACGATTCAACCCTTGATTAGTACGATTAAAGATAAAACATTGGTGGTTGCTTATTATCCTGACAAAAATTGGTTAAAACATTCATCGTTCTTGACTTAAATCTGATATTGCTTTGTAGCAAACTGAATATTAGTTATACTATCCAGGATTTTTTTATACAAGGATGTTGCCATGAATGTAATTCGTGCTGTAATAATGCTATTTTTTTTAATGCTCAGTGGATTTTCCTTTTCAAGTAACGTCAGTTTTCTGAATTATTCTTCTATATTTTATTTCCAAGGCAATGACAAAAATTTAATGATGAGCAATTTAATGAATGCGTTAAGTAATTATGCTGATGGAAAAAAAGCCTCGTGGAAAAATCCCAAAACAGGCGCGTGGGGCTATGCTATTCCCTCTAACACTCGCACACAAAATGGCTTACGTTGCCGAAATGTAAAAGTATTTAATGAGGCAAACAATGTAACAGGTGCAAGTAATTATACATTTTGTAAATATGGCAATAATTGGAAGATACCCTAGGTCAAGTTAAACCGTGCAGACAAGGTTATTGCCTAATGATCACAAATTTTTTATTAATGTTACTAGCTGTAGTATTAGTCTTGTGTAATGCGTTCTTCGTTGCTGCCGAATTTGGAATGGTAAAAATGCGGCACACACGCGTTGCTGTAATAAAAAGGGCCTACGGCTTTAGAGGAAGAATTCTCGCCCACGTGCATAAACATCTCGATGCCTATTTATCCGCATGCCAATTGGGTATTACGCTAGCTTCACTCGGATTAGGTTGGATAGGTGAACCTGCTTTTGCTCATCTCTTAGGGCCATTCTTTATATTTTCTGGAATTAAGTCTCAAGAATTAATAGTGTTTATTTCATTTTTTATTGCATTCTCAATTATTTCTTTTTTACATATCGTGATTGGTGAGTTAGTTCCTAAATCTTTAGCAATAAGACAATCTGAAAAAGTTTCAGTATGGACAGCTATTCCGCTCTTTGCTTTTTATTGGTTAATGTATCCCGCAATTTGGTTATTAAATTTCTGTGCTAATTCGATATTAAAAGTAGCCAAACTCGATGTTGTTCATAAAGGGGAGTACACTTATTCATCTGATGAAATAAAAATTATATTAAGCAGCACTCATACGCATGATCAATTATCAAAACAAGAATTAGATATTTTACGACATAGCATTGAATTGTTAGATCTTGAAGCAATTGATGTTATGCGGCCAATTGAAGAAATGATTTCATTAAATGCCGATGATACAATTAATCACATGCTTAATTTTATAATAGAAAATCGATATAGCCGTTATCCAATTTTTTATGAAAAGACTAAAGAATTTATTGGTATTGTTCATGTGAAAGATATTTTACATGCAATCAGTCAGCGGAAAAATGATCAAGAATTAAAATCCATCATGCGTCCCGTTTTAAAAGTTTCTCGACATCTCTCAGCAATCAAACTATTAAATAAATTACAAGAAGGCATGCCGCATTTCGCGTTAGTTTATAGTAGACGAGAAAATCCTATCGGATTTGTTACTTTAGATAATATTTTTCAAGTGCTGGTAGGCAGAGTTCGCGACGAGTTTCATAAAATTGAAGAATCATGGAAAACTGCGCCAGATGGTGCATTTATTATAAGCGGTAATAGCGCTTTATATGTATTAGAACGAGCACTTAATATTGATATTGAATTAGATGAAGAAGCAGAAAAGACATCAGATACCATTTTTGGATTGATTTTAACAAAATTGGAAAGATTGCCGCATGAAGGTGAAAAAATTGAATTTGAAAAATTTACTCTTCAAGTCAATAAGATGAAGGGACATAAAATTGTTGAGGTAGCTGCCTATCCTAAAAAAATGGATAAAACGGATTCTTAATGAAAAAATTTATAAAAATTACGGCGTAGTATATGCGATTATTTCAGCAATTTTATCACGCCGTTTAATTTGCACTGTTTTCCTTACCATGGGTCATCTGACATATCCGGCGCTTTGTAGCCATTTTTTATTATTAACTCGTTCAGTACGTTTTTTTAAAATTGTAATTATGCTTGCTGATGCTCGTATTTACTTATTTCAACGTTTCGATAACGTAAGTACTTATACAAAGTGCTTTTAGAGATATTTAATTTTTTTGCGATCTGCATCACAGACAGTTTGCCTTCGCGATATAATGTTTCTGCAGCATAAGCTGTTGCTTCAGATTCTTTGGGTATGCCACGTGGTCTTCCGCCTAAACGACCTCGTGCTCGTGCTGCACTCAGTCCTGCCTGTGTTCGCTCTCGGATAATGTCACGTTCAAATTCGGCCAATGATGCGAAAATATTAAAGACTAGTCGCCCTTGAGGTGTGGTGGTATCAATAGGATCGTTTAAGCTGCATAACCCTATGTTTCTTTCTATCAGTTTCTGAACAAGCTCAACCAGATGCTTTAGTGACCGACCCAAGCGATCAAGTTTCCATACCACTAATACATCGCCATCCCGAAGCTGCTTTAAAACAAGCTCCAATATTGGGCGATCAGACTTAGCACCGCTAACGATTTCTTCATGAATTTTTTCACATCCGGCATCTTCCAATGCAATAACTTGCATATCGAAGTTCTGTTCTCTGGTACTAACCCGTGCATAGCCTATTTTCATTAAAACTCCTTTAATTCTTGCTGATTATTCCTTGCTCATTGTTTTCGATTCTCATCGAACACAATATTTAGTGGACTTAGGTTTCGAAGACCAGTATATTAGCCGGAAATTGGATCGTTTTATACATCTTTTTTCAAGAATCCAAGGGTATAAAATAACGATCGTTTTATCGAACTGCCAAATTTTGGTATTATATGCGGATAAGGATGATTTAAATGCCGACGGTATTGCGAATTAAAGGCTATCGTTTTTTCTTCTTTAGCCTGGAAGGAAGCGAGCCGCCTCACATTCATATTGAACATGGTGATAAAGTAGCGAAATTTTGGTTAAAACCAATAAACTTGGCGAGCTCATCTGGTTTTAGAAGTCACGAACTAACAGAAATCAGGGCAATTGTCATTGAACATAGCGAGACTTTTTTGGAGAAATGGTATGAGTATTTTGGCCGTTAAATTTGATGATCATGCAGTTGATGTAAGTTTTACAAAAAATGCATTACATTTTGTGTTAGCCGATGGTAGAGAAATTTCTGCGCCTCTGGAATGGTTTCCAAGATTACGTGATGCAAGTGAGAAAAGCCGTGGTAACTGGCGTCTCATTGGCCATGGTGTTGGCGTGCATTGGCCTGACATTGATGAAGATATTGCTGTTGGTACTATAATGAAAGGACATGATTAAAAGGGGTCAGTAAAAATGGGATCGGATTGGCGAAAAGATAACCTAAACAAAACAGGTAGAGACACCACGTGATTCAGATTAGGCATTTCTGGGGGTTCTTGCACTGGAGACCTGGTACCCCTTGTTTATTGTTATTGTTTATTTAAGCGTATGCTGCCACCGAAAATAACGCATTGTATCACGGCTATAATCAGTTGACAACGAACCACCTCAAAATACCTTAGTACACGACAAAAATTTAATAAATGTAACAGGCGCGAGTAATTATACGTTTTGTAAATATGGCAGGGATTGGAAAATACCGTAGGCCAAGTCAAACAATAACAGAACATTCATCTAATAAAACATGGATGTTCTGCATAGTGTCATGATTATTCATCTAAATCTTATCTTTGCATACTCATATCATTCGTTAAGAGCTCTTCTACTACGTTTGCAAATATTTGATGTGTAATTCGCGTTGGATGAATTTGGTCCCAAAATAAATAATCATCAGGATTATCGCAAGGTTTTACACCATTTGCTTGTAATTGACCGACCCTGTAGGCTTCTGCCAACGCAGGTGATTGCAGAATCGCATGTGCCAATGCCTGGGCATCCACTTTTTTGTTACCCAGAGATAAATATCGGTATCGCAGCTCTTTTTTCAATATATCTTCATCTTGTTTTTTGATGGTATATCCGCCCGCCCAGCAAGATTCCGTCATATTATTAAGATGCGTATGGTATTTCTGGTTATATTTTTCTGTGTTAGTCAAAAGATCGTTAAAAATAGCGTAAGAATCAATGAAAGAAAATGTTATGTCCGGATATTGGCTTTGAAAAGAATGCGCGGCTGTAATGACTTTTTCATGATGAAGTTCACTTAATACATGTAATCGTTCTTTAGAAACGGGATCATTTAAAGCACGTGGAGTTCTGGAAAGATCGGGTAAATCTAGCAATGCAAAATGTTTTCCGCCATTATCAATTAATACTTTAATATTGGCAGATAATTCCTTGACAATATCATCTGTCAACGCACTAGGATCCTGGTCTATTTCACTCATGTAATCATTTGCACCCATCCAAATAATAAATAATGTATCCGAACGGTCTTGAAATGCCGTATGCAACAAATAGTCATCAATTTCTTCTTTAAAAACGTAAGGAAGACAACCTTTTAATGGATTATGGAATAAAATAGTGGCGCCGCCCACCGCATAAATATCATAATCTATTTTGTAACGCATGTAATAATCATTGCCCAAATATTCAGCCCACGTGGGGCCGTTTGAAAAACGTCCTTGGTAATAAGGCGGATCTTTCGGCATCAGTTTAAAAACATGATTATAAAGATTCCCATTATCAGTCAAGCTATCACCAAAAAAAATGATGTGCTTAATAGGATCAGCGTAAATTTTTGTGCAGCAAAAAAGGAGTAACAATATAAAATATTTTTTCATGTTTTACTCATCCCTGTAATATGTCAGTTATTTTAGTAAAAATCTATTCTGTTGTCATCTTGATTATGTAATAGTGGCTAATCCTTTTTGATATAAGACTTCTTCAACACGGGTCAGTTTTTTACATTCAGCGGGTGTTAATACCAAAGGAAGTAATCCTGCCATTGTTGGTTTTTTGAGATAAAATTCACATAATGCAGCAATATTTTCTCTATAATAAACACCGCCATAACCAATAAAACGTGTTGCCAAATCATAAACGGCGTAGTCATTTAATCCATCACCAATATAGGCGACACGAGGATGTATTTTTTTTAATTCGCTCACAATACTGCGCTTTCCATTTGCGCTAGTCAGTGGAGAAGTACATTCATAATCTGAAAAATTTCCTTTTGAATCAAAATAAATGTTGACTGCAAAAATATATTGACGCGGAATATGTAATAAATCAGCAAAAATTGCAACTGCCGGATAAAGTCCTGCGGAAATCACATAAATTTTTTTATTGATACGATGTAATAGTTGTATCACAGCACTCGTATCTTCCGTTTGATAATTAAAATATTTTTGGCCTAAATTATGGACTTCTTTTTCTGTGGGAACCACTAAATCAAGACGTTTTTGATAAAGCTCAGGATTTAAACCTGATTTTCCCATGGCCTCTGCTGTTAATTCTTTTACGGCATCATACGTTCCATTAGCTTTCGCTAATTCATCAATTCCTTCAATTTGACTTAACGTGCCATCACAATCAAATATAATTGCATCTAACGGTGTAGGTAATTGCCAATTGAGTGGTACCATAGTCTCTCATCCTTTTTTCGCTCATTAACAGGGAGTTGTAATGTTCAATATTCAAGCCTTAAATTCTATTGCTGCAGTCGGTCTTAAACAGTTTCCAGAAAATTTATATCATGTAGAAGCAGAGATACATGATCCAGATGCTATTTTAGTTCGATCGTATAACTTGCATGATAAAGTATTACCTTCTTCTGTCAAAGTGATTGGACGCGCAGGTGCAGGTGTTAATAATATTCCAGTGGACTTATTAACTAAGCAAGGTATTCCCGTATTAAATACGCCTGGAGCCAACGCAAACGCAGTGAAAGAGTTAGTGATTGCTGGCATGCTCTTAGCAAGTCGTCATATTTGTCAAGCATGGAATTATTTAAAACATCTCAGTGAGAAGAATGATACAGATCTCAATAAAAAAATTGAACAAGATAAAAAACAATTTGTCGGTTTTGAACTTTTAGGAAAAACATTAGGTGTAATTGGTCTTGGCAGTATCGGTGTTAAAGTTGCAAATACCGCAATGCATCTTGGTATGAATATTATTGGTTATGATCCCACCATTACAGTCAATAGGGCTTGGGAATTATCCGCAGATGTCAAACAAGCGATGAGCTTACAACATTTATTAAGTACGGCTGATTTTGTCAGTATACATGTACCTCTAAACGAACAAACAAAAAAAATGATCGGCCATACGCAATTAGCGCTCATGAAAAAAAATGCGGTGTTATTAAATTTTTCGCGTGAAAATATTATTGATACGGATGCTTTAAAAGAAGCATTACAACAACAAAAAATTTTTTCTTATATCACTGATTTTCCGACTTTAGAATTACGCACGTTACCCACGGTCACTAGCTTGCCTCATTTAGGTGCTTCCACCAGAGAAGCAGAAGAAAATTGCGCGCTCATGATCGCCAAACAAGTGCGTAGTTTTCTTGAAACCGGCGCCATTACGCATGCAGTGAATTTTCCAAGTATTGAAATCCCTCAAAGCGAGGCGGCAACAAGAATCATGATTGTCAATCAAAATATCCCCAATATGGTCGCGCAATTTTCATCTAAATTGGCAAAAGCCAAAATAAACATCCTCAGTTTATTAAATAAATCACAAGATGAAATTGCCTATACATTAATTGATATCAATGAAGACATTGGTGAGCCTATATTGAAAGAGATCGCTGCTATTCAAGGCGTCATTCGGGTGCGTAAAATGACTCGCTTAAGCTAAATTTTGTATCTTATTGAAAAATATAGAATTTTAAAAATAATGGGTCAAGCAGCCTGATAACTACATCATTTTTATAGAAAAAATACAGCGAGTTGTCGAAATATCTGGTATCATTGAAGGTGATATCGTGTACGTGTTTCCTTTTGAGCTTTAAAAGGCAACAGCACGCTATTATTTTTTTTAATTTTATAAGGTTAATTAGCTATGGCAGCACAAGAAACAGGAACCGTGAAATGGTTCAACAGCAGTAAAGGGTTTGGTTTTATCTCACGTGAAAATGGCGAAGATGTATTTGTACATTTCCGTGCGATTATCGGCGAAGGCTACCGTTCACTCGTTGAAGGTCAGCGCGTTAAATTTACCGTTACCCAGGGACAAAAAGGTCCTCAAGCTGAGAATGTTATTGCTGAATAATCAATAACACGGTCAAACCTGCTTTGACTGAATTTCAAGGATCAAACCCGGTAATTGATCAATACTTTTTTTAGTATGCTTTGGTTGTCGGGTTTATTCTCAGTTGAGTGTTAAGGAATCTTAGCACAAGTGTTTTTTTGTTTGCTAATTTTTATAAAAAAACAATAAACGATGCGTATGCCTCTCTTAAAAGAAATTGATACGCGTGATTGGCGTTCTTCATTTTCAAATGATCTACAATCCCTTTCCATAGAGACCCTTGAAAGTGGCAATATTCTCTTTTTTCCTCACCTACCATTTCCCTTATTAGCACATGAAACAAAATTTCTTTCGCCTTTATACGCAAATCCCAAAATAAAAAACATTAATTTTTCTCGTCATACTGGATTATTGCGCGGTGCTGAGTGCGACCAAGAATCACATACTTTACTTAAAGCTATGCTCGAACGGTTTTCTCATCATGCGGAAGAATTGGTACGTCATTTATTTTGCTCTTATTCAGCTGCCTTACAAATAGGCCGCACGAGCTTTAGGCCGGTTGAAATTGCTGGGCGTACTACTTCTTATCGTAAAGATGATACTCGTTTACATGTTGATGCATTTCCAGCAACCCCCAATCAGGGTCTACGTATTTTACGTGTTTTTACGAACATCAATCCTCATGGCCAAGCTCGTATTTGGCGTGTTGGCGAACCTTTTAATGATGTGGTAAAACGATTTTTACCCAAAATTCAAAAACCTCTGTGGGGCAAAGCATTCTTATTAAATTTATTAAGAATCACCAAAAGTTATCGAACGGAATATGATCATATTATGTTGCAAATTCATGATCGTATGAAAAAAGACCTTGCTTATCAACAAACAGTACCCCAAACTGAAATTCATTTTGCCCCTGATACCAGCTGGATCGTGCAAACAGACCACGTTTCACATGCAGCAATGAAAGGACAGCACGTATTGGAGCAAACATTTTATTTACCCGTAACGGCCATGAAAAATCCTGATCTTTCGCCATTACGTACGCTAGAAAAATATATTGGGCGTAAGCTCGTTAAATATTAAAGAGGAATACGTGTGCTCAGTGTAGGACTCATGAGCGGAACATCGATGGATGGGATTGATGCGGCGCTTCTTGAAACAGACGGTTCAGCAGAATATTTGAAAGCCTTAGGCCATGCCTCAATGACTTACGCGCCCCTATTTCAAACGTTATTAAAAGCAACCGAATTTACCATCAGAAAATATAATGGCAATATGGAAAATGCAAAATTATATTATCTGCCTTCTATTAAAAAATATTTAGCTCGAGAATTAAAACTAACAGAAAATGCTACCTCTCACAAAATAACAGAGTTCGTTAATTATTTAAAAAAACCTCTGACGCTAGATGCTATTGTTAAACATTCAACTGAATTACACAACACGATCATTCAAAAATTATTAAAAGAACTTGGATATCTTTCCAAGCAAATTGATGTCATCGGCTATCATGGTCAAACCATGCTGCATCGTCCTAAAGATAAAATTTCAATTATTTTAGGAGATGGTCAATATCTTGCTGAGCGCACTCAAATCACTGTCGTGAATGGTTTTCGTCAACGCGATATACAGGCCGGCGGGCAGGGCGCGCCTTTTGCTCCTATTTATCACCAAGCATTAGCAATCAGAGATCAAAAAATTCCTTTAGCCATCATTAATTGCGGTGGGATTGCTAATATCACGCTTATTTCAAGCAAAGAAGAATCGGATTTAATTGGTTTTGATACAGGGCCTGGTAATTGTTTAGTAGACCGTTTAGTACGACAACGCACTTTAGGCAAAGAAACGATGGATAAAAATGGCCGCTATGGTAAAGAGGGCAAAATAAATCAAGAAATTTTAAGCTTGCTTTATGAAAAATCCATTATGCAAAATAGACAAAATTATTTTTCTATCTGTCCACCGAAAGCGTTGGACGTGGGTGATATTCTACTCATTCAAGAATTAGATTCATTATCACTTGCCGATGCAGCCGCTACTTTAGAAGCATTTACAGCAGATTCTATTGTCAAAAGCCTCGAATGGTTTAACCATACTCTACCTTCTACTTTTGTCTTAAGTGGCGGCGGTTTTAAAAACCCTGTCATTACCAATGAATTTAAGCAACGATTAACCGCAAAAATGAATAAGCCATTAAATATACTAACAGCTGATGAAGCAGGTTTTAGTAGCGAAGCCATGGAAGCAGAAATTTTTGCTTTTTTTGCTGTGCGAAGTTTAAGAAATATGCCGTTAAGTGTACCCGGCACCACTCGGGTTGCGAAACCTTTATCTGGAGGTTATGCTTATATTCCTTCATTAGGCATGACAGATACTGTAAAAAAATTAATTGATCTTAATCCAGGAGTATTATCACCGACACTCATTTAAATAGCGCATAAGAAACGGAGAAGATACATGGAAAAGTTTTTCGACCGTGAAGCAGCAGGAAAAGTTCTCGCTGAACAATTAAAAGAATATGCAAAAAAGCCGAATACATTGATATTAGCATTGCCAAGAGGCGGTGTACCGGTTGCTTATGAAATAGCAAAAGCGCTTTCCTTGCCGCTCGATGTATTTATTGTAAGAAAATTAGGAGTCCCAGGGCATGAAGAATTAGCCATGGGTGCCATCGCAATGGGAGGTGCGGTTATTTTTAATGAAGATATTGTAAAAAGTCTTCATATTTCAAAATTCGATATTCAACAAGCTATTCAAGCTGAACAACAAGAATTAGAACGCCGCGAACTTCTCTATCGCGATCGTCAAGAATTACCAGAAATTACAGGCAAAACTATTATTTTGGTCGATGATGGAATTGCAACAGGTGCCACGCTACGTGCAGCCATTCAATCTTTAAAGCAAAAAAAACCAAGGCACATTATTGTAGCCGCTCCAGTCGCTGCATTTTCAACTTGTGAAGAACTCAAAAATGAAGTCGATGAAATCGTGTGTCCATTTAAGGCTGAAAATTTTTACGCAGTAGGCGTATGGTATGAACATTTTCCACAAACCAGTGATAAAGAAGTCTCAGCATTATTAAAGAAAGTTCGTCAAAAAATAGGGAGTTAATGAAGTTATACGGAAAAATAAAGTCATGGCAGGCAGCAGGTTAAAAATTAACATTGATCAAGATCAAGAAAATGAATCATCCATTCTTGAAGTTACAGAAATAGATACAGAGTGCTCTTCGATAACAACTCTTTATCTCTCTGTCAGTATGGATAACATTTCGTTGCCAGGAAGCACAAGCATGACCCCATCAACCAGCATGGATAACTTAAGTAATGTTTCAGAGGAAAGTAAAAATATTTCTCAAACAGGCGGCATGGATAACTTGAGCGATGCTAATTCTTCAAATCAAAATAATGATTTTCATCTAAACGTTATTCAATCTATGATTTCTGATAATAAATTAGATGAAATGGGCATTGTATTTTCCCTGTGTATTCAAAAATTATTTTTTCAAAACAAAAAAGAAGATCGTTATGGGGCTGTAAGAAAACGAGAAGAATTATTGGATAACATAAAAAATCGAATTAATAATTATATTATTTTTTATTTAAAAAAATCGGGGGAAAAAATACTATTAAATGGAGCATATTATATTTTTATTCGTCATTTAGACGAGTTTTTGAAAAATTCTTATGATGCTCAGTCTTTTAAAGAAAATTATTTAATATGCCAATTAACTTTTAAAATAAATAAATCTCATATTTCTATTCAAATAGAAGATGATGGAAATGGATTTAAAGAAAACATGTTAAATCAAAATCCTTATCAAGAGAGAAATCTAAATGAATTAATTAAACTAGATGAACGCACCATGAAATCTGACAAAGAACATAAAGATGATGTCATGGGAGGACATCATCTTGGGTTACTTCAAGTAAGAAACCATTTAAACTTATTTAAGGGGGAAGTTTTTATTCGTAATAGACCTGGCAAAGAAAAAGGTGCCTGCCTTCGTTTTACATCTCCTATTGACATAGAAGACTTACCTATAAGAAATACTGATGAATTAACTATTTTTTATGGATTTCAGCATTTCCAAGAAAATTCTCGGAAATATTTTATAGAAACATCAAAATTCCCCGCTCAAAAAAATAAAAAATCATATCAATTTTTTGAAAATAGCAACACCTATTTAGAACACCACCCGAGTGAAACTCAAGAACATCAAAGATATCCATCGCCTTAATCAATCAAACAGCTACTATCCTTGTTTAGTAGGCGGATGTTTTGCTTGTGTGCTATCAATGCCTAATTCAAGCAAACATTTATTAATTTCATCTAATCGATTGTTATTGTGATTAAGGGTATTTCGCATGTTTTCTTCTTCAGCAACGCTAAGCTCTCGCTCATCATAAGCCCAACGTTGTAAAATATCGATTTTTTCAGCTTTTGATAGAGCTTCATCAGATAAAATTTCACGCGGATTTTTATAAACTTTGGAGGGGTCTAGTTTTGCTGATTCCTTATCAGTCATAAATACTTCCTTTTTAAGTTACGCGATCCTTAAAGCTTAAGGACCGCGTAATATCTTCCATTATTTTAATGAACTTGCGTTAAACTATATAAAGCAGCACCTAATGTCCAGTCGATATCATGTTTATTAATTTGTTCAGCAACTTCTACTTGCGACTGCGAGGGATATGGCGACCCAATTAAATGATAGGCATGATAAAGTAATTGAGAATGATAACTACCATCCGCGCAATAAGATGAAAGATATTTTTCATCGACAGTAGGGTGCCGTTTTTTGAAATCATCCCAATTGCCGTAACATTCGCTATCAATATGCATATTTAAAACATCTTCTGTTGGAAACCCATCCACGCCAAAAAAATTAAATGTGTAATAAATACCTGAATATGCAATAAAGGATTTTTTAGCTGTTGAGAGAATTTGTTCACTCACATGCTGATTTTGAATGATTGTCGCATACAATGTGCTGCAGGTTGAAAAATCAAAAACACTTGTTTTACTGACATACTGGTTGGGATAACAAGTGGAAGATCTTTGATCTTTCTGCATTGTCCCTCGTGCTTGATCTTCTCCTAATCCTAAAAAGCTTTTGCTAAACACATTGTGTTGTTGATGATTAATATTAACAGATATTTCGTCATCTGGTCTGCTCTGATCATCTGTTTCAAACGCAATTTGAGTCGATGCGCCGCCCATATCAATACTGCCTACAGTTGATTTCTGCTCTGCAAAATTACCTGATAAATAATTGATATCTAACCAACCATACAAACCTTCCATTTTTCCGCTGATGGTTTCAATATGACTAATTGGAAAAACAGTGTTTGTTTGAATGTAATTTCTCACATTCGCATAAATGGCAGCTTGTTTATCTTCTGGTAATAAACGCATACCCGCAGTCGCTAATACATTGATGGGTGCCGCATGTACATCAACTCCTTGTTTTTGCAAAAATTGAGAGGCATCGTCTAATAATTTTTTCAAAGATACACCCGCATCATTTGGATGATCTGCAAAAGAAGAAAGACCGGGTTTTACATTTTCAGAAAAAACATCGTTTAGAACAGGAAGATCGGTTGAAGGTTGATATTGAAAAACGTGGATTCTTGAGCCGCTGCTTCCTGCGTCAATAAAAACAGCATAATTATTATCTGCTGCCATGGCCGAAAAACTCATCACCGTGAGCGCTAAAAAAATAAGTGTAATCAATGACTTTTTCATTTTAATCTCGTATTATCAAAATCAGGGAAAGCATTATACTTCATAGGGTTATTTTTTAAAATAAGAAATTGATAAAATTTTAACGTTGCGATAATACATTTCACCACGTATAGTAACTTTTTTTAAAAAATAAAAAAATGGATATCGACATGGAAGTACATCAAAATAAGCTAAATTCTTTTTTCCTTCTCATCACATCCGTTGCAGCACTTTCTGGTATTTTATTTGGTTATGATACCGGCGTCATTTCTGGCGCCATTTTATTTATTAAAAAAGATTTTCAATTAACACCGCAAACAAACGGAATAGTAGTCAGCGCCGTATTATTAGGTGCTTTTTTAGGCGCCATTATGAGCGGACGTTTAGTTGATCGCTTAGGGCGTAAACGATTATTAATTATCGATGCCATTTTATTTATTGCGGGTACCCTGCTGAGTGCCTCTGCTTCATCTATCAGTTTTTTAATAACAGGACGAATTCTAGTTGGAATTGCTATTGGCATTGCATCCTATGTAGCACCGCTTTACATTTCTGAAATTGCACCTGCTCGTTATCGCGGTGCATTGGTATCTTTAAATCAATTAGCCATTACTTTAGGAATATTACTTTCTTATGTTGTCGATTATTTTTTTGTAAATCATGGCGGATGGCGTTTTATGTTGGGCACCGGCATAGTGCCTGCTGTTGGATTATTATTAGGAATGTTTTTTTTGCCTGATAGCCCAAGATGGATGTGCTCTCGCGGAGATGCCCCATCTGCTTTCGCTATTTTAAAACGCATACACGGTGCTCATGCTGAACAAGAATTAGCTGACATTCAAAAAAGCATGACGCCGGAAGGTAATTGGAAAATGTTATTTGCAAGACATATAAAATCTACTCTGATTATTGGAGTCGGGCTTGCTATCATTCAACAAATCACGGGCATTAATACCATTATTTATTATGCACCGACTATTTTTAATTTAGCTGGTTTTGAAGGGCCTACCGCTGCTATTTTAGCGACGATGGGGGTTGGTCTGGTATTTGTTGTTTCGACCATTATTGCTTTACCGTTGATTGATACTTTAGGCAGAAGACCGCTCTTATTAATCGGTTTATTAGGCATGGCGCTCAGTTTAGGTTTGTTAAGTATCGCATTTTCTCACGCCGGCACATTTCCTTTTTTAAAATGGATTGCTTTAAGTAGCATGCTCATTTACATTGCCTGTTTTGGTTTTAGTTTAGGGCCTATCATGTGGCTCATGATCGCAGAAATTTATCCTCTCAAAATAAGAGGATTAGGTTGTAGTATTGCAACCGCTGCCAATTGGGGAAGTAATATGATTGTAGCGCTCACATTTTTAAGTTTAATTGAATATATGGGAGCCAGTCATACATTTTTGATCTACTGCCTATTGAGCATCATCAGTTTATTATTTATTTATTATTTAGTTCCAGAAACTAAAGATATTACATTGGAACAAATTGAAGAAAATCTACGTGCAGGATTATATTTTAAAAAAATGGGCCAGATAAACTTAACGTTTCCCGCATTAAATCGTGAGTGAATTTTTATGTATTTAGGAATTGATCTTGGCACATCCAGTGTCAAATTAATTTTATTAGATGAACAAAAACGTCTTGTTGGACAATGTTCGAAAGTATTGACACTTTCTCATCCAAAACTCTTATGGTCTGAGCAAAATCCTGATGACTGGTGGGATGCCACTTGTCAGGGCATGACAACACTTAAACAAGAATACACAAAAGAATTTTCATCAATCAAAGCCATTGGTCTTTCAGGGCAACAACATGGTGCAACATTACTCGATAAAAATGGAAAAGTGCTGCGTCCAGCGATTTTGTGGAATGATGGACGCGCCAATGTAGAATGCGAAGAAATCATCGCAAAAGTTCCGCATTATGCAGAAATCATAGGCGCGCGCATGATGCCGGGTTTTACTGCACCTAAACTGCTTTGGGTATTAAAGCATGAACCCGAGATTTTTTATCGTACTGCAAAAATAGTATTACCTAAAGATTACTTACGTTTTAAAATGACTGGAATAGTTGCAACCGATATGTCAGATGCATCAGGAACAGGTTGGTTATCGATTGCAAAACGTGCCTGGTCAGATGAAATGTTAAGCGCTTGTCATTTAACACAAAAAAAAATGCCGGCTTTATTTGAAGGAACAGATATCACTGGCACATTACTTGAAGAAATAGCGGAACAATGGGGATTGCCCATATCAACTCTCGTGATTGCTGGAGGCGGTGATAATCCAGCAGCAGCCATCAGCATGAATATCATTGAAGAGGGCAGTGCATTTTTATCGTTAGGAACATCGGGTGTTTATTTTGTCGCAAGTGATAGTTATAAAACACATCCTGAGGGCGGCGTTCATTCTTTTTGCCACTCTTTACCTAACCGATGGCACCACATGACGGTGCATCTTTCTGCGGCAAGTTCCCTCAACTGGTTAGCTAATACCCTACAAGTTTCTGAAAAAGAATTATTACGAGAAGCTGAAGAAACACCCATGAGTCATGAAAATATTGTATTTCTTCCTTATCTTTCTGGAGAACGTTCACCGCACAATAATCCATTTGCGCGCGGCGTTTTTTTTGGAATCAGTCCACAAACAAAACGCGCTGATTTAACCCGTGCAGTGTTGGAAGGCGTTGCTTTCGCCTTTGCGGATGGACAAGATGCGATGTTGACCGCTGATATTGCCATCAAAAATGTCTATGTGGTTGGGGGCGGCGCACAAAGTTTTTATTGGGGAAAAATATTAAGTTCCATACTGAATCGCCGACTCATCTATAGTGAAGACCGTGAAATAGGCGGTGCTGTTGGCGCTGCTCGTTTAGCATGGCTTGCTTTACATCAAAAAGAAGCAACTCATGCTTTTGATATGCCTATCATTCAAACTATCATAGAACCTGATCATCATTTAGTTGAACTCTATTCCGCTAAACGAAAAATTTTTTCTGCCTTGTATCAACAATTAATACCCGTATTTCATGCCGCTATTTCGATTAAAACTCACGAGGAACATACCTATGCTTAATTATTTTGATCATATCCATTCTATCGGTTATGAAGGACCTGAAACCCGCAATCCCTTTGCTTATCGTTATTATGATAAAAAACGGGTTTTATTAGGTAAAACCATGGAAGAACATTTACGTCTTGCGATTTGCATGTGGCACACTTTTTGTTGGACTGGGCAAGATATTTTTGGTGAACCGACGTTTGAGCGTCCTTGGTTGATTGCTAAAGATCCGATGCAACGTGCAGAAGAACGTTTGCATGCTGCATTTGAGTTTATTGAAAAACTGGGTTTAAAATTTTATACCTTTCATGATCGCGATGTGGCGCCCGAAGGAAGCAATTTACAAGAATTTTATAGCAATTTAGAACACATTGCAGAGCACATGGCGGCTGCCATGGAACGCACAAAAATAAAATTATTATGGGGAACAGCCAATTTAACCAGCCACCCGCGCTATATGTCG
>AMFJ01036053.1_pt1 | contig 31336 bp, 21 predicted proteins | sample 427208 | NCBI WGS metagenome assembly AMFJ01 (sample SAMN02954298, study PRJNA114691) | groundwater metagenome | biome: aquatic; feature: subsurface aquifer; material: sediment; isolation source: subsurface aquifer sediment | place: USA: Rifle, CO | collected 2008-08 | reverse complement strand
AAAGATCATTGACTGCTTCTTCATTTACGATTCCCTTTCACTTTTCTAAAATAAACACGTAAAAATAAACAACAATCAAAAAAGCCCCGCCTTTCAGCAGAGCTTTTTTTTATAATTTGAAATTCGTAATTTGTAATTCGTAATTGATCTATTCAGCGTCCATAGCTTTGATTTTTCCAGCGCCAACTCTTTCGTCGATGATTTTTTTTGCAACATTGTCTGGCACTTTTTCGTATGATGAGAAACTCATCGCTGATGATGCTCTTCCTTGCGTATTTGATCTCAAATCTGTCGTATATCCGAACATCTCTGACAAAGGCACTTTTGCTCTAATAACTGCAGCATTTCCTCTCTTGTCTTGTCCTTGGATCATTCCTCTTCTAGAAGAAAGATCACCCATCACGTCTCCAACATAGTCTTCTGGAGTCACTACTTCTACATCCATGATAGGTTCCAAGATACATGGACCAGCTTTCATAAATGCGTCTTTGAATGCTCTATATGTTGCGATTTTGAACGCGATTTCAGACGAATCTACATCATGATATGATCCATCATAAGGAACTACTCTTACATTGATGATAGGGAATCCTGCTAATACTCCTTGTGCAACAGTTTCTTTTGCTCCTTTGTCGATAGCTGGGATGAATTCTTTTGGAATCGATCCTCCAGATACTTCATCTTTGAATTCATATTCTTTTTCCATATTTTTTTCAAGTCTGATCAATACATGTCCAAACTGTCCTCTACCTCCTGTTTGTCTCTTGAAGATACCTTCTCCTTTAGCATCGTGTTGGATTGTTTCTCTATATGCAACTTGTGGTTTACCTGTAGTCACTTCTACTTTGTGTTCTCTCTTGAGTCTATCTACGATAATCTCGAGATGTAATTCTCCCATCCCTGCGATAATTGTCTGATTGCTTTCTGCATCAGTGAAATATTTGAATGAAGGATCTTCGTAAGCAAGCTTACCAAGAGCGATACCCATCCTTTCCTGATCAGATTTTGTCTTTGGCTCGATAGCGATATCGATAACTGGTATTGGGAACGTCATCTTCTCTAATACGATCTGGTCTTTCATATCACAGAGCGTATTTCCTGTTCTCGTATCTTTGAGTCCAAGGAATGCACAGATATGACCTGCGTGTATTTCTGAGATTTCTTCTCTCTTGTTTGCGTGCATAAGCAATAACCTACCTACTCTCTCTTTTTGTCTTGTAAGCGGATTGTATAATGTATCTCATGATCTAACGATACCTGAGTAGATTCTTACGAATGTAAGCGTACCTACGAATGGATCAGTAGCGATTTTGAAGGCGATAGCTGAAACCGGGTCAGTGTCATTAGGTTTTCTTTCAAGTATGATATTTTCATCATCCGGATCAGTACCTTTCATCGTACCTCTATCTAGTGGGTTTGGTAAGTAATCAAGTACTGCATCAAGCACTAATTGCACTCATTTGTTTCCAAGTGCAGATCCGCAAAGGATAGGATATAAGTTATTGTGGATAGTTCCATGTCTGATCGCTTTTTTGATGAGTTCGATAGAGGGTTCTTCTCCTGCTAGAAATTTTTCTGCTAATTCATCGTCAAACATAGAGACTTTGTCAATCATATCTTCTCTGTATTGTTTTGCTTTTGCCAACATATCAGCTGGTATCTCTTCTTCATGCACTTCAATACCTTTGTCTCCTGAGAAGGTATACATCTTCATCACGAGCAAGTCTATGATCGCTTTGAATTCGTCAGCCTGTCCTACAGGAAGTTGTACAACAACTCCTTTGTCAGTGATTCTAGATTTGATAGAATCTACGGACATATAAAAATCAGCTCCAAGTTTGTCCATCTTATTTGCGAAGATGATTCTTGGCACTCCATATTTGTCAGCTTGTCTCCAAACTGTTTCTGTCTGAGGTTCTACTCCTTGAGAACTATCAAGCAACGCTACCGCCCCATCAAGAACTCTGAGAGATCTCTCTACTTCAACGGTGAAATCAACGTGTCAAGGAGTGTCTATGATATTGATATGATAGTCTTTCCAAAAACAAGTAGTCGCAGCAGAAGTGATAGTGATACCTCTTTCTTTTTCTTGTTCCATCCAGTCCATCTCTGCAGCACCATCGTGCACTTCTCAGATTTTATGTTTTTTTCCGGTATAAAACAGTACTCTTTCGGTAGTAGTAGTCTTACCTGCATCGATGTGAGCCATGATTCCAATGTTTCTCACCATGTTTAAGGGTTTCAGTTCAGCCATAATAACAAATTAATAGAGTAAAATGTTGTATGAAATTCTTATGTATAAAAAAAATTTCTTTCGGATTGTGTATAGGAAATAGCTCGTCTTTTTCAAGGGAAACTAACAAATATCATCCTGAGCCCCGCCTTGCGGGATAAACTCCGTCGAAGGATATAATAATCATTTATACTCTTCATTTCATTCAGAGTGACGGTTTTTTTTCTATTTCAGCACTTTTCATGCTATTTAAGACAATACTGATTTTATGACGATAGAATTGTTCACTATTTCGTGTTTTACGTTCTTTAAGAGCTTTTTGGTGTCCGTATTTTGTCTCACTCCTTTTATCGTCCTGAGGGTGAGTTTACCCATCTTGGTGATGGACAAGTCTTTTGACTGTTTGGATCATGAGATATCCTTGGTTTGGGGAAGTTTTCCGAGGAATCCGATAATATCGGTCAACTGAGCTCAGAGTTTCTGTTCTTCCTGAGGGGAAAGTGATATGCAGGAAAGCTTTTGGAGGCGTTTGATCTCTTGGGTGAATTCGGTCATCGGGATAGAAAATATAAAGTATTCGAAGTATATAAAAACAGTTAAAATTTTCAACTAAAAAAGTCCTCTAAAATTTGACAAAAATGGCGCTTCTGGATATAATTAAGTATTTCTTTTTTTTCTATTTATCCTTGTCAAACCTACACCCATGAAAAACACAAAAAAATCATTAAGAATGATAGCTCTATGAGTTCACAAAATGGTAATTGAAAACCATATTTTGAAACTTCTGTTTCTAAAATCCTGTTTGCTTACTTTGATAGCTTTGGGATTTTGAATTTCTTGGTATCTTGATATCTGAATATTCAGCTCTACATATGCAACAAACGATGTTCATGAAGTGAATATCTGTCATATACCCCAAGGTAATGCTGAAAATATGCAGACCATAACTGTTGATGAAAATTCAGTGAACTATATCTCTCACCTTTCTCATGGCGATTATACTTGAGAATGTATAGTGCCCATACAGCCTATCTGTGGTAATAATATCATTGAGCCTTCTGAAGCATGTGATGACGGATTGTCCAATGGACTCCCAGGATATTGTAATACTTCTTGTACTAGCACTACTCCTGTAGTGCCTATTTGTGGAAATGCAATAATAGAAACTTGAGAACAATGTGATCTGGGTACAGGAAATGGCCAAAATAAATGATGTTCAACGAGTTGTGTGATAGAAGCGATTCAACCTGTATGTGGGAATGCAGCGGTAGAATGAAGCGAACAATGCGATGACGGAAATCTTGTCAGTGGAGATGGATGTACTTCGTCTTGTACCATAGAAAGTTCATGAGGATCATTTTGTGGAAATAGTATCTTAGAAACAGGTGAAATCTGTGATGATGGACTCCTAAATGGACTCCTATGATATTGCAACACTTCTTGTACTAGCACTACTCCTGTAGTACCTGTTTGTGGAAATACAGTACTAGAAGTATGAGAACAATGTGATTTGGGTACAGGAAATGGTCAAAATAGATGATGTTCAACAAGTTGTACAATAGAATCGATTCAACCTGTATGTGGTAACACTATCCTAGAAGCAGGTGAAGAATGCGATGATTGAAATCTTGTTGGTTGAGATTGATGTACTTCGTCTTGTATTCTAGAACATGCATCAACACCTGTTTGTGGAAACGCAACACTAGAAATCTGAGAACAATGCGATGACGGAAATCTTGTTAGTTGAGATTGATGTACTTCGTCTTGTACCATAGAACATGCATCAGCACCTGTTTGTGGAAATACTATCCTAGAAACCTGAGAACAATGTGATGATGGAAATCTTATTGATTGAGATTGATGTACTTTATCTTGTACTGTAGAAAATCCTTCAGAATCAATATGTGGGAATACTGTCCTAGAAGCAGGAGAAGAATGCGATGACGGAAACACGCTTAATGGTGATGCGTGTAGTAATCTCTGTATACTTGAAACTCCTGATTGAACTTTATTAGCGATTCCAAATGCTGGGCAAAGACCGTTTGATACCACTTTCAGTGCTACCAAAACCTCTCGAGCGAAATATGTAAGTTTCGATTTGGGTGATGGTTCATCATTGATTGAAAATCCATCGTTTCCTACACCTCATACCTATACTACTTTGTGAACCTATACGGGAACATTGATCATCAAAAATAATTATCAATGAGCGATAGCTCCATGAGTCGCTCTTCCTCAAATCGAATTGCACGAAACAATCACCGTCACAAGCAGACCTGTTGTCTGTGGTAACGGTAACCTAGAAGCGGGTGAAGAATGTGATGATGGAAATATACTTAACGGTGATGCGTGTAACAATCTCTGTACGCTTGAAATACCTGATTGAGATTTGTTAGCAACTCCTAATGCTGGTCAGAGACCGTTTGATACTACCTTTATTGCGAGCAAGGATTCGCGAGCGAAATATGTGAGTCTGGACTTAGGTGATGGTTCACCTCTCGTCAGTACTCCCCTATTTCCTGAATCTTATACGTATACTACACCAGGATTATTTACAAGCAGAGTCACTATAAAAAATAATTATCAATGAGCGATAGCTTCTTGGGCTATACTTCCAGAGGTCACTTTCCAGACGAATGTTTTTTCTTCTGAAACCGCTTTATATTGCGGTGATGGTCACCTCAATGGTACTGAACAATGTGATGACAGAAATATCACTGAAAGAGATGGATGCAGCAGCACTTGTATTCTAGAAACTCCCGAAGCTAAAATAATATCCACTCCTCCTTATGGAGAACAACCATTGACGGCGACATTCACTGCGACCAAAGATTCGCGAGCGAAATATATAAGCCTCAATTACGGTGATGGTACACCTATCAGCACTAATCCAATTTTCCCGATCAGCCATATCTATCCTAATTTGTGAGAATATATCATCACATTGATCGTAAAAAACAACTATACCTGACAGATAGCATATTGAACCACTTTACCGTCAATTCAGGTACATACTGAAGATACGATAGCTGTCACCCTGTGTGGAAACGAGATCAAAGAAAGATGAGAACAATGTGATTTGGGTTGAGGAAATGGGTTGAATCTTTGATGTACAAATCAATGTAAACGAGAAATTCCAGCTGCAAACTGTACTGTTACCGCTGATCAGACAGTGGTGATCTTTGCACAGCCGGTGACGTTCACTATCACTGATGTCTATACATGATGGATGTCTCTGTATTCACTGGACTTCGGAGATCATAATATTTTGATGCCATGATCAGGTTTGGAAAATAATCAGATGATATATGTTCATAGTTATAATATCGGTAACAACACTTTCCGAAGTTATAGACCTACTATATATGTAAGAAATGATGTCGCCTACACAGCATGAGATCTTGTAGTAGGAAGCTGTGCTCAGAATATTGTCTCTATAGGACAAGATTATTCATGGTTGCCTATGAGCTCTGTTGTCGTCAATACCTGACATAGTGCTATAAGCACTATTACGGGTGATGTCTCAGTAGCAGCAATGCTTTTCCCAAATTATATTTTCAACACTTCTCAAATCTTTGTTTTGGATGGATCTCAACCTCTGACAACAATATATAACCCTGGACAGATTCTTCTAAGTGATGGGACCGTATTAAATGTTGACGGATGAGTCGTGATAGGAGATACTATCGTCGATCCTCAATGGATCATCAAGGTAGGTGCTTTGGATCAATGAGGATTCACCTTTGATGTGAGAGCATCAAGCGGTGCCGCATGGATGCAACAAAATACCTATATCTTATGACCCTCTGGTCGAGGCGGTGAAGTAAAACCTCCTGTACAAACCTTAAATACACTCCAATTTGGAGGGACAGATACTCCACTACTCTTTACGAAACCCGTCCAATTGATCATAGAATGATTTGTAGCAAACGAAGTGAATCCTCCAAAATATAAATCTGAAGGACAAACAGAGCGACATGATATCATCACGGTGTGTAATACTCCTTATGACGTTGAGCCAACCAATATCGTTCTTTTTGGTACACCTCAAGAATGTTATCAGACCAATGATAAGAATACCATGATATGGACGTTTCACTCTACAGAATTTATGGTTCCTATACTATCAGATATACATCTTTTATGAAAAAAATTAATAAAAGATATCCAATCATCATTACATCTCTAGTTTTATTTTGTGATAAACAATCACGGTGCTAAAATCAATCCATAAACACATAACCATGGTATTGAAAAGCAAGAAGATCTGGACCAGCGCCACTCATCGTAATTTTCTTCTTACAGGATTGTGAGCATCGATATGAGTCAAAATAATATTTATGGTGTTGGGTGTAAGTATGCCATTATTTTCTCATGGTGCACGATGGTGGATTCCTGGATGTGGAGATAGTATAGTCACTATCATCCTTTCTGAGCAATGTGATGATGGAAATATAAAAAATGATGATGGTTGCAGCAGTGCATGCATACTTGAAATGCCTCAAGCAACACTCGTCGCTACGCCAGATTTTTGAGTAGATATACTCAATACGGTGTTTACTGCGACTAAAGATTCACGAGCAAAATATGTAAGACTTGATTATGGGGATAGCGGTGCAATAGCATTAAATCCGATCTTTCCAAATTCCCATACCTATACTACACTCTGAATATACACCTGAATATTAATCGTAAAAAATAATTATACTTGAGCGATAGCAACGGGAATGATCATCCCTCAAGTAAGCGTAAAAGAAACCGTGATAGTCAGTAATGTCCCTCCCATATGTGGCGATTTGATCTGTTATGGAACTGAAACATGCGGAAATTGCGCACAGGATTGTGGAAGCTGTTGAGGATGAGGTTGAGGAACCTGAAGTGGTGGTTGATGATGAGGCTGATGATGAGGTTGAGGTGGTGGTTGATGATGAGGTGGTTGAAGTTGAGGAGATACGTTATCAGGTTGAATATCTTCATGAAGCTGAGCGCCTTGACCCGTATGAGTCCCGTGATGAGGGTGTGTAGGGTCACAATGCGGACATGCATCTTCTCCAGAATTTTTTGTGAATTATAGGATACTCCATGGATATAAAAATAATTACAAGGATTATAATCTCACCGAAAAATTAACCCGAAATCAATTATCAAAAATCATGGCAAGAACACTGACTGACGAAAAATTCAATCCTGCATTTGAATGAGAAAATCGAGGATATAAATATAGGAATGTATTGCGCGGATTGTGAATCAATGAATATATTAATTTTAATGGAGAAAGTTCTGTGTCCTATGCTATGGTCAATACCATGATCATCAGAGGGCTGGAATATCGGAAATTATCCGATGCCCTAGCTAGTTTCAAATCCACTATGAAATGAGGAAATCAAATCATAACCAGATGAGAAGTCCTTACTCTCGTAACCAAAATTTTGTTGCCGTATCTAGGATTTTCAGGTTCTCCCGACAACGGTATCACGGGTAGATTAAAGATATCTGAAACCAGAATCAGAGCACTCAATCTGACTGATGCACAAAAACGCAGTATCTTATGACCGCTCTTTGATACTACAACTCATGCGGTAGCTGCTGTCACTACTTCTACTAGAGCGATAAATCTCACAAAATTCACTACAGGGGAAATCATGGCATTGCAGCAAAAATTATTTGATCGTAATTTCTACTATGGAAAAATAGATGGAAAGATCACGTTAGACTTCCAAAAAGCTGTAAATCGTTATATGGGCATCACTGCAACTCCGCTTATTGCAACTCCTCCAGCTCCTCTCATACCACCAGAAGTTCCTATCACTCAAACGGTTCCTGCACAACAGCTCCCTGCACCTACTGGATTCGTTTTTTATAGGTCATACAAAAAATGAGAACAGAGCAGTGAAATCAAAAAACTTCAAACGTTATTATACAATCAAGGTTTTTATGCTGGTGCTATTGATGGTATATATTCCAATCAGACTATGGATGCAGTCTTTGCATTCCAAAAACAACAATGACTCTTGTCAGACAGTAGTCCAGCAGGCTTGAAATGATATCTGGGTCCTGGAACTAGAGAAGCATTGAATACAATGACAAAATAACATGACAAAAAAAAGTCCTCTAAAATTTGCACATCCTCCTCCAAAAATTTCTCTTATTTTTGGTTGAAGGATGGGTGATTTCAGTAGTTAAAAAAAGTCCTCCAAAATTTGACAAAAAACATATTTCTGAGTATACTTAATTGTTACTATGAAAGATTTAACACTCCATGCCCCTTTGATACATAATATAGTCTAGGAAAACAAAAACTGAATTTAGAATTTAGAATTCAGAAATAAAAAAAAATTTAGAATTTAGATTTTAGAATTTAGAATTTTTAAAAAAACCTTTATTCATTTATCGAAAAAAAAAAATGAAAAATCTGAAAATCGCTGGTGTAGTCACTACGCTTATCGTATTTGCTGTTGTTATCCTCAATCTATGACAATCTTTTGCAGCAACTACAGAAACAGCTCTTGCTCAAACTCCTGGAGTTTATATGTGTATTTAAAATAATAAAAAAAATAGAAATCTTATCCGTAATACTACGGTTAAAATTCCTAAACTATACTATCTATCAGAAACGGGGGCGTAATATTACGATAGACGACGAAACTACCTTTGAGGTAGTTTTTTCGTAAATTTTTTTTTCTAAAAAAACGCTTCGCTGGACATACTTTTGGGTCTGTGGCATGCACCTGGGGGTGACAAAGTTTTATTGCTTTTTATTTTTTTTCTTGAATTTTATTATTTTTTATATTTTTTTTTAGGGAAAATGAATATTTTAGCGTAATAGGCGAGAAGCAAGATTGTGAGAATCCAGAAAATATTTTTTTTGAGAAATGAATTTTCTTTGACTTTGATATCAATAAATTTCGCTTTGCGCATCAAGACTGAAAAGCTGAGTCCGCCTCACATCGCTACGCTCTTGGTATAAAAAACGAGACATCCATTAATTATTCATGTCGCTCATTTTGGTAATGTGAATATTGCATGCTGAACTATAGTATCATTTGCTGAGATTATAAATGAAGCAACGAATCCCGTGACGTAGTGTCAGAAATTCTTATCTTCTCATTGCTGCGTACAGGCTTTATTCTTTCGTTGATCGTTGGTGACCGTTCCATCGACAAATCATATAGTCGTTTCAATATCTTTGTCAGACATATTGGTTGCTTTGAGACAGATATCCTGATTTCACCCGGGTGCAAGCGTATATATGATCTGCTTTTCTCCTAGCTTATCACAAAACCCTATTTCTATCTGAGAGAGATCGGCGTTGGCTTCACTAAGCTTACTAGCATCGAGTTGGGTATCTATGTATTGTATCCCGCTTTCAGCAAGACAGATAGGACTTAGCAGCAACAAAAAAAACATCGCTACAAAAATTTCTTTCATTTATCTATAGAAAAAATAAAATTATTTCTTTTTTGGATGATGATGTACTGGATGTTTATGTGCTTCAGGGTGATGTATTGCTGCTCTTTTTCCTTTTTTTCTTCTGATGCTTCTGATAAAAAATATGATGATCCCTGCGAAGAGAAATATCGTTATAATACCGCCATAATTAATATTATTTGAGATCAAAAAAATTTCTTCTCTATCTCCAATAGCAGTTTTTTGATTATCAGATCCAAATAAAATATCTGTGATATTAAGCTTATTTTTTAAATTCTCTGGTAGGATATTCTCAATTTTTTGTGTGATGAGCAATAGATTTGATCAGAGAGTCTCCTTTTCTTCTGCAAGTTTTGGATCGCCTACAATCACGTCGATGAATTTCGCTCTGCGCATAAGGATAGAAAAACTCGTATCAGCTATCTGAACACCCGTTTCTTCTTGTACTATGGAATATACTATACATCCATGATAGAGTCCATCCCTACCTATGGGATAGAGAAGCTTGGCTTCTTTTTGTATGGTTTCTCCTGGTTGTAAGCTAACGAATTGATCATAGCTTGTCACATATCTTCAGAAATTCTCTACATCTGCATCACTGAGACACGCTTTATTTTGTCGTTGATCGTTGGTGAATGTTCCGTCTATAAATCAGATCTTCACTTTGACAGGAGCGCCACTTGTGCTATTGGAAAGCGTATAACAGATACTAGTTTCCACTCCTGGAATGATCTGGTATTGCACAGTGCTATTTGTGGTATCACAATAATTGAGAGTTATATTTCATAGATCATCTGCATGTATTCTTCAGAAAAACATCAATGCAACGAAAATCATTCATAGAAATTTTTTCATAGAATATACGAAAAAATAAAGGACATTCGCTTTTTTTATAGGCAATCAATAGTTATATTCAACCGAAAAATACCTCTTATTTTTTAAAACAAACCCACCCTTCACCCTCCCTTAACAAGGAGGGACGCTCCCCCTGTTAAGGGGGATTGAGGGGGTTTGTTATTTTCTAATATAGTGTATATGTAATAACTCCGGAATAATCACCTATATTCTGAAATGCCGGGATATCTATCTTCCAAATAGTCTGGAGTCCATACGTTCAGATCATCCCGCCATTTGCTGCAATATCCCTAGAGATAAACGTCAGTGGTGAAGCCGTAAAATATTGGTAGGTATCTGTGATTGCTGAGTATACTCTTGGATTTTCCGTTCATGATAATGTCACAATACCTGTCAGCGCTTTGACTGCGATATCTGTATATGGTATGCTGCCACCGCTCGGATTGTTCATATCGCTGATTGAGATAGTCGTATAATATCCGGTATCGATACCTTGTCTATCAACTACTTTGAAATAATCAGTAGATCAGCTAAATGTTTTTTCTATAGTCTGTATGGTAGTACTTGCATCTCGATTACCAAAATCAAAACTTGTAGGGCCATTGATAGTAGCAGGAAGATCCATCGTAGTGATTGTAAAATCACCGGTAGTATCTCCTATCGTCAACGTAGAGGTGTATGTAATCAATGGATCCGAACTGGAGGTCATCGTGATATAGAATTCATCATTTTCAACTCATGTAGTCGTCAACCCGCTCAATGCAACTCCATTTTTATAGAGTATACCTGTAGTGATGCTTACTGCCACCGTACCTGTACCACGTCATCATATAAGCTCAGTATTTGATAGATATTCGCTATCTAATGCTATTCATGTAAATGCTCATAAATTAGGTTTGATCCGCCATACATATACTCGAGTTTCTCAAGTATTGCCTGCAAGATCAATAAATTGGAATGAAAGACTTTCATTATTTTCCAACGTAATTGTGTCTAATCAATCATTGTTAAGAATGACAATATCTTCTGATGTTCATGTCAAAGTGGCATCAACAAATCCCGTTGTTGCGATTCCTACTGGAGGCGAATATTCTATGGATGCGTTAGGTTTTGTTTTGTCTATTGTAAATATGGCTCAGGTTCTATCTCCATCTGTTTCATATACGGTGAATCTATACATTCATTCTCCTGTGATGAGTGCTCAACTTTGATAATTGCCGTTGTAATATCCATTCCCATTGAGTCCGCTCAATACCGCTCATGAAAGCGAATCATCCGGATCAAGATGCACTAACCGATAGTCTATCGATACATCATGATTGTAATATCCTCCCGTCACTATTCATGAAAAATGAAGGATAGAAGTATGTACACGGAATGTGGCGCCAGTGCTATTACCTGCAAGATCATATACAGTTAACATAAATTTTCCATCAGGTGCCAAGAATGGAGTGTTGTTATGAAAATCTCCACTATAATAACTGTTTCCTATTCCGCTCAAAATCGCTCATGAAAGATTATCATCACTAAACGAAATAGTCACACTTCATGGATAAAAACCTCAAGTACTTACTCCTGTAAATGTCGGCGGAGTTTTATCTATCCGATTTACTGTCGCTGTCGTAGATCATATATTTCCTACTGTATCTTGGAATGTGAATACAAAATCCCCATTGCCGGTAAATGTATAGTTTGCTAATCATCAATTATTTGTTATCGTCACGCCTGTTTTACTAAATCATGTCAAAGTAGCGATGACATTTCCACTTGTAAATGTTCATGATCCTGGTGAATACGTCACTATCGCGGTTGGTACCAATAGATCTATACTAAAATGGACTGAAGTGGTATTACCTACAATATCCATGATTATAATCGTATATTCTCATTCTCCATTGATGATTGTATCACTAAGATATGTTCATCACGTATAATTTCCTCCGCTGATTGTCGCTGTCGCACCCATATTATTATCAGTAAAAATCACACTCGCTGATATATAAGTCCCTCATTCTGTCACTCATGTGAATGTTGGTGGTTCCTTATCTATCCGATATACCGTAGCTGTAGAATAATGCGTATCAAATCCTTCTGGGTGATAGAAACTAAATTGAAAACTTCCATTTCATGTAAATGTATATGTTGCAGGAGTGATATCTGTGACAGGTTCGCTAAATCAAGTGATCACTGCTAAGACATTTCCACTGGTTCGTGCTCCTGATCATGGTGTATATATTGTCGTAAATGTGAGATAATGAATATGAAAACGTGCTCATGTACTATTGCCTACAGCATCAGTAACTATCAATTCATAATCATAATGCCCAGATGCAATAAGTGGAGTACCGCTTATATAAGCTCAAGATGATACTACAGTACCGCTAGCCATAGAATACGTTATCAAAACGGCACTCACTCAAGTATTATTATCGCCGAATGATATAATATATCAGCTACTACTATAATCATATACTCCTCACGTAGATACTCACGTAAATGTCGGTGGAATTTTATCTATCCAATTTACTGTACCTGTGGCAAATCATATATTACCTGCTGTATCTTGGAATGTAAATAGAAATGATCCATTGTCTGTAAACGTATAGTTTGCTGATCAAGAATTATTTGTTATTGTCACGCCTATCTCACTAAATCATGTCAAAGTCGCAATAACATCTTGATTTGTCCATGTTCATGATCCTGGTGAATACGTCACGTAAGCAGTTGGGGGTGTAACATCTGTATTTATAGTAAAAATAGCTCAAGTGCTATTTCCTGCCTTATCTCTTACCGTAAATATATATTTTCCATCTGATGTGACCGTTGATCCATTTTGGAAATTTCCGCTATAATAGGTATTTCAGTTGAGACCGCTCAATGTCGCTCATGAGAGATTGGCATCAGCAAAAGTTATCGTCACATTTCCTGAATACTGCGATCATGAACTTACTCCTGCAAATGTAGGTTGTGTAATATCTATTCACGTCACGGTAGCAGTGATATATCAGGTAGTCCCTTGTTTATCTACATACTGCCAGATAAAACTTCCATTGCCTGTAAAGGTAATGAATTCACTTCAAAAATTATTGATGATCATATAGGTAGGATCAAGTCATGTCAATGTAGCAATGATGTTACCACTCGTGAAGCCCGTAGGACTATACGTGATATGCAATCATGTAGAAGCTGGCAAAGAAATAGTCAATCAAGCTGTATATATAGTAGATCATGTATTTCCATATACGTTGGTGTAATTTACTGTTACGTTATAGGTGCCATTTGCAAGTCCCGTTATCATAGGTAGAGTCTGCCATTTTCAACCTGTACTTCCTGTGGTTGCATATGTAGTGCCATTGATAATAAGAGAAACATTTCGCATTTTTGGAGTGAATTCTCCATATAAAGTAGGCGTCCCTGTAAATGCAGTCTGCACATCAAATGTAGGTGGAATCATATATAACGAATCAATTTCTGTCTGTGATAAAGCCTTGTCATATACACGCACTTCATCGACTGCTCCATTGAGATATCTATCTGGACTACTATCTCCCATTCTACCTATTGTCATTCTATTACTCGTACTCGTACTAAAACTTACAGAAGTTGTTTGTGTAGCATCCAAAATACCATTTACATATAATCTCTTGCTGGTACTGCTGTTAAATACTCATACGATATGATATCGTTTCCCTGCTTGTAAAGTTGTGGAACCATTGGTAATGGTCTCAGTTGAATTGGATGATATAATAGCAGCTTTATTTCCATTGAGCATGATACCTCGATATCTACTATTAGAACTACTTCTTGCTATATCGTAAATCACTTGTGCTCAATTTAAATCAGTAGGTTTTACTCGGGTAGAGAAAGAGAATGGATAGCCCGTAATCACATCTGTATTGTTGTATACATATGCATTAGTGCCATTGAATGTCATATACTGCTCTCATGAACTTGTTGCGGATGAAGCGTTTGAATTGGTAAAATCATTGGCATTGGCAAGATCATAAAATACAGAACCATTATTGGAACTATCAAGATATGTCTGCAACGAATCAGCTAACGTGCCAGAACTGGTATCATAAATAATGCTATCTGATACATTTCTCACGACTCCATTTCCACTAAACTGCGCATAGACTCGTTTGATTCCATCACCATCCGTTCACGTCAAATTCCAAGAATATCCTGTCGCATAAGCAACCCAAGAAGTAGCATCTCTTTGTGCGATACTATTTCAGAATCTCATCTGCACTGCTCAGCTTACACTATTGTTGAGGGTGACTGCTAATCATGTCGTATAGGTAGTATCATTGTTAATTAAAAAAGTTCAAGTATCAGTACCTAAGTAGAACGTAGTAAAATGGTTTGCGTAAAATACTGCATATGATTCATCATCGATGATCTGTACATTCACTGAATTCATATATGTCCGATTCACTCCATCTTCAGAATAGTTTACGTCTACAGTATCACCGATATTCATACCAGGGACCGGAACTCTAAATGTCGCATAGAGATTATTTCCTCCGGTATCTTCAAACTGGATATGTTCATCAGCTCAGACATCAATCACAGCAACAACATCTTGATCTACATATTGTTCTACGGTCGCTGGATCTTGAAATACGGGTGGCGTAAGTTCTCCTGTAAAGAGACTACCATCAGCCGTCTTGAGCAATGTTCATGCTGGAAGCTGTACTTCAGCTATATGTCCAGCTAATTCATTTACTGATTGAAATACTACCGGTACTAGTAATACTCCGCTCAAATCAGCGAAATCCATTGCCACATCTCCGACTAATGTCTTAGTGTTTACGGGAACCAAAGTCATAGTTCCTGTCACGTATCCTAAGTTTTGTAGATATGCTGTAATCTCTTGTGATGTTCAAGTAGTGAATACAAGTCCTATCTGTGCTCATGAAGTATAGACAAATCCTGATAATGCTGATTGGAATCCTGTATCCAGCAACAATCCTGAAAATAACAGTGGATTCGACAAAGGATCAAAAAGCACTATGGTATTTACTCATGGAAGCGTTCCGATCTCGTTTAGAACTTCTTGTTCTACCGTAGGCAGAACAATTTCTGTAGTTCATGTTTCTACTTCAAGGGTTCATGGAGCAGGGAGCAGGGTTCAAGTTGTAGTTTCCAAAATTCAAGTTTCGATCTGAACGCCCACCTCGGCGGATAAATTTCATGTTTCAGATAAAATATTTCAGGTTTCGATTATTTCAGTCGAAAGTCATCAGGTCGAAATTTGGATATCTCATATTGAAGGAGCTACCTCTTGTGCGGGAGCAAATACATCTATAGTATTCACTCATGAAAGTGTTCCTATAGCATCCAATGTTTCTTGTCCTGTGATAGGAATAATAATTTCGTTGATTCAAGTTTCAATTACTCCCGTCGAAAGTCATCAAGTCTCCGTCAAAATCTCTCAGGTAGAAATAAGCTGTTCTTGTAATTGCTGTTGTAATGAAATTTCATAATTTTGATATTCTACGTAGGATTGATTCAAAGCTTTTCTCGTTTTTGGTCCAAGATATCCTCGTACTGCTTTGTTGGTCTCTTGTCCTATAAGCAATCAATTTTGTGTTTGATATGTATATACCGCGTCAATCACTTCATCTGAATATATGCCGTCTCAAGCTCCTGTATACATCTGCATCCAAGTAAGAAGCTTTTGGAGCTGGATGATTTTGTCATCGTAGGATCATTTATCATATGCAGTATCAAAATATCCGGTTACGATTAATTCAGTCGAAAGTCATCAGGTCTCTATTTCTCATGTTAGGATTTCTCATGTTAGGATTTCTCAACTTAAAATTTCTCCTGTACTTATTTGTGGTATTTCTTGTACCGGTGGTATAATAATTTCAGGTACTATGGGTTCAACTATGGGTTCAACTACGGGAATCACTATTCATGTTTCTCCAGCTCCTGTAGCCAGTATCGTCTCTCCTGTCAATGGAGTGATATCAATGATCGGTGCTTCAGCAGCTACAACTTCAGCATCTCCCGCATAACTGTGTAATGAATGAGAACTACGATTTGGATATTTGTCATCGAGATATGCTAATATTTCTAATCTCTTCTCAAGGGGAAGCGAATTGTCATAGACCAATACTTCAGATACATATCACCCTAATGGTTCATCTTGAGTAAATCAAAAACTACCGATTCCAAATCAGGTAGGTGATTTGTTGTACATAGAATTTTCTGTGATTGATATTCCATTGTTTGATACATATGTTTCCGTTCAGTCATTTCTGATACTAGCAATCACAAAATCTGGTGAGGTATATGGTCATTCACCTATGATTGATCCTGAGGTAGCATGCGTCAGTCTATAATTCAATGTCCCTAGATATCGATTGTTCAATCCTTGAAGCACACGAGTATTTGCTAGATAGGGATTCTCTACGTTGAATACGGTGTAGATGGTATAAGGCGCTTCAAATATAATGTTTGTGCCAAGTCCATCATTCACATCATCAAAATATATTGCAGGATGTCCGCTGATGATATCCGTTTCATAGGTAGGACGTCTGCCTGCTTCTGACATAGTAGCTTCAATTCCGTTATCTCTTTTATCTTTTCGTGTACTGATTCTTTCATTGCTATTCATAAGCAACGAATCATAGGCGCTGGCATCTAGCCAAAGAAGCAATCCACTGATGGTGTCTGGAGATATTATTTCAGTCAAAAGTCATCAAGTCGAAAGTCATCAGGTCACTATTTCTCATGAAAATATTTCTCATGTTAGTATTTCTCACGTCAATATTTCTTCTGAAATAATTTCTCCGCTTGGTGATATTCATGACAGTATTTCTCCCACTCACGGAAGTATTTCACTTCACGTCAAAATCACTCCTGATGTAATTTCTCATGTTATTATTTCTCACGTAAGCATTGCTCAAGATAAATTTTCTCACGTCAAAATTTCTCAAGTTAATACTTCTCAACTTAGTATTTCTCAACTTAGTATTTCTCAACTTAGCATTTCTCAAGTTAATATTTCTCAAGTTAATATTTCTCAACTTAGCATTTCTCAAGTTAATATTTCTCATGAGAATAATTCTCATGAAAGTATTTCAGCGGTTCAAGTCACTGCTTCTGCCGGTACTTGCTCTGGTGCTATTGTCGTATCTCCTGTTTGTCGATCAGGAATTATCTGCGGTTCATTTTCTATAATGATAGGAGTTTGATCTGGTGGTAAAATGACCTCCTGTGCGGTATTAAATGTCGTGATGTTATATAAGAGAAACACTACCAACAGCAATAAAATATGGATGTAACTTACTCAATGATGCTTTCGTTTGTGTACATGATGAATTATTTTTTTATGGATATGATTGGTATGTTTTTTTGTATTACAACAAAATCTCTGAACAAAGTCCAGGGGTGTTTTGGGATAAAATTTTTTGTCGCAGAATTTGCACATATACGTTGCGTTGCTTGTAAATTAAATATTCTTGCTTACAGATACTATTATATACAGAGATTTTTCTAGCACAAAAAAAAGACTCATTTTATTCAAAAGATACCTGTATTTTTATCAAAAAGTTATGTAGTATGTTTATATGATATATAATAGTGTATATATATCCAATTTTATCTGGAATTTTTTTATAAAAACAGTAAATATATTATATGACGAACAAAAGAAATATAAAAAATATTTTTTTCTTATTGATCACCTGAATTTTTTGTACTACAGGATTAATTTTTGCGTATGTGGATGTAAATACTTCTCTCGGGATTTTACCGCCTCCGTATGCAGTCATATATACTCCTGCAGATATCAGCGGAACCTATGTAAGCTGACCGGTGTATGTAGAGATCACGGGGGCTGGTATCAGAGAGAATAGCACATGAATTTTCATCAATGGAAACTCTACCCTTGATTTCTATCGAGGAACGGGACCGTTCACCACTTGAGCTACATATTCTGATACGAATAGACGAACCCATCTCCAGACTACAGCAACGGTTGACCGAATTGATGCCGTTTGACCTACATTTTCAGGGGTCACTGATGGAACGACCTATGATGCTGCGGTGACCATCACCTTTGCTGATGATACTACCGGTGTCACTGCCACGATAAATGGAAATCCCTTCATCAATTGAAGTTCTATAAGCGTTAACGGAACGTATCAACTCATCGTCACTGATGCTGCAGGAAATAGCACTTGAGCTTTATTCATCATCTATCTCAGCAGCACCCCTCCTCCTTCATGATGAGGCGGATGAGGATGAGCTGGAGTCGGTGTGCGACACTTAATAGCACCCGAATGTGCATCCAGAAGCTGTTATAGTTCTTATTATAATGCTCTCTGTGGATCATGTACTCCACCAAAAACATTAGTCATCCCATGAAATCGGCCCGTATACCATTATTCTAGTCCTGTACAACCAAGCATAGTAGTCTCTCCCTATCCCAAGGAATGGAATGATGCCTATCTTCGAGCATACCACCTGGGGATCACAACTGCCACGAATATCAGAGATGCAGAGATGGAAACACTGCTCTATAGAAAGTTTGCTGCTAAAATGGCATCAGAATTTGCAATGAAAGTCATAAGACGTGTTCCTGATACAAGCAAAAAATGTGAATTTAATGATATCAGCAAAGAAATCCTTGAGCTACAATATTATATGAGACTTTCCTGCCAACTTGGCATCATGGGGGTTGACTACTATGGAGATCCTGATACTACCTTCAATCCAAATTATGTCCTCACGAGAGATCAGTTAGTCACTATTTTTTCGAGGATCCTCTTTGGAAATCAATATAATCTCAAGCATGGAGAACTCACCCTCTATGAGCAAGCGATCAATTTCATCAATCATACGCTTACTAATATCGGTAATGCATTGGGAATCGATTTAGGCATCATCACTCCTCTTGACTGGTATAAAAGGCATTTTGAAGCGATCAAACAATTATGAATCCTCACCAATTATACACTCACTACAAAAGAATTTAGAGGATATGTCATGATCATCATGTATAGATTGGATCAGATGTGAGTCGCAAAAATAAATGCTATTAACAAAACAGTCATCGACCCATTGAAATAATTTTTGTTTAGTTATTACCCCACCCTAACCCTCTGCCCCAGGGCACCCTCTCTTGAACAAGTTCAATTCACCTTGCCCATTCCATGGAGAGGGAACTTTGCCCCTCTCTACGTAGTGGAGAGGGGAAGGGGGTGAGGTAACTAAATCCCAAAAAGAATTTTTCAAGAATAATTTATCCCCACCTAAATATACCCTTAAATGAAAATATACCCATTTTTTTGTTCAAAAAAATACCCTCAAAAACATGGCTTAAAATACCTATTTATGACACAATTTTTTTTAATGAATTTTCCGTTGTAATGATGTCATGATACTATATATAGTGGTTACATTTTTTTGAACACCACAACATATTGTGTATTCTATACATTTTCAAACATTTGTAAATACAAAACGAAATATAATTAAAAATTAATAATGAATAATTAATAATGTAGGAAAAACATATTATATTATTAATAAAAAAATCATCATTTATCATTTATCATTAGTTTTTAAAGATGGCTATCTATAAAGTAAGAAAAAGAAATTGAGCGATCATCGATTTTGATGTCAGTAAAGTTGAATTAGCCATCAAACGTGCTATAGAAGCAGTAGGAGGAAAAGATTTCGAAGATGTAGCTAACCTTGCCAAAAAAGTAGGCCAAGCAGTCGAAAAAAAGATAGGGAATGAAATCCCAAATGTAGAAGCTATCCAGGATATGGTAGAGCAGGTATTGGTCAAAGAAGGTCATGATACCGTAGCCAAAGCATACATCCTGTATCGCCAAAAAAGATCTGAATCGAGAGCCCAAGAAAGTGTTGTCGTTGAAGTAGGAAAGACGATGGACGAGTACTTGGACCAAAGCGACTGGAGAGTAAACGCAAATAGCAATCAATGATATTCACTCGGAGGGCTTATCCTCAATATCTCAGGAAAAGTGATCGCCAACTACCGGCTCAGTCATATCTATCCTACAGATATCGGAACGGCTCACAGAACGGGAGACTTCCATATCCATGATCTTGATATGTTTTCTGGATACTGTGCGGGACGATCGCTCAGACAATTACTTGAAGAAGGGTTCAATGGATTGACCAACAGAGTGCAATCAGCTCCTCCAAAAAACCTCCAAGCGGCAGTAAATCAGATGATCAACTTCTTCGGAACGCTCCAAAACGAATGGGCTTGAGCACAAGCATTCTCTTCTTTCGATACGTACTTGGCTCCATTCGTACACAAATTCAAAGTAGAACAAGAAAAAGAGCTTGATGATATGGGGATGAAATTTGCAACTCCTGAAGCTAAAAAAGACTGGATAGATAAGAAGACACACAAATATGTGACTCAACAGATGCAGAACTTTATCTTCGGATTAAACGTACCTTCACGCTGGGGAACACAGACACCGTTCACCAACATCACCCTTGATCGGACGTGTCCAGAAGATCTTAAAGACAAAGCGCTTATGCTTTGAGGAATAGAAAAAGGATACTATTGTAAAAAATTCAGCGAACTTTCTGAAGAGATGAAACTCGTAAATAGAGTGCTTATCGAGGTATATACCGCAGGAGATCGGACAGGATCGGTATTCACTTTCCCTATCCCTACGTATAATGTCACTGAAGACTTTCCACGAGAGGATCCCGATATCGATTCACTCTTTGAAATGACGGCTAAATATGGAATCCCGTATTTCCAAAACTTCGTAGGATCGCAATTCAAAGTCAGCAAAGACAAAGACGGAAATGTAACCAAAGTAGAAAACCCAGATGCATATAAACCAGGAGCAGTGAGGTCAATGTGCTGCAGATTACAGCTTGATCTGAGTCAGCTTGAAAAGAGATGAGGAGGGCTATTTGGATCAGCAGAGATGACGTGATCCATCGGAGTCGTGACTATCAATATGGCAAGAATCGGATATAACTTCAAAGGAGATCTGGAAGGGTTCAAAAATCAGGTCCATTATCTCATGAATTTGTCCAAAATCTCTCTTGAACTCAAGAGAAAAGAGATTACAAAATGGTTAGATGCAGGTCTCTATCCGTATACAAAAAGATACCTTCATTCTTTCAGAAATCACTTCTCAACTATTGGTTTGAATGGTTTTAACGAAGCTATCCAGAACTTCACCAATGGTAAAGAAGACATCTCTACTGACGCAGGTAAAAAATTCGCTATGGAGATCTTAGACTTTATGAGAGCCTTACTCAAAGACTATCAGGAAGAGACGGGAAATCTGTACAATCTTGAAGCTACGCCAGCAGAAGGAACTACCTACAGATTCGCAAAAGAAGATAAAAAACAGATCCCAAATATCATCCAAGCAGGAACAGATGAAGCACCGTATTATACCAATTCTACGCAACTTCCTGTAGGCTACACAGATGATCCCTTTGAAGCGCTTGAACAGCAAAATGAATTACAATGCAAATATACATGAGGAACGGTACTTCACTTGTATATGTGAGAAAGGCTTTCTGACGCACAAGCATGTAAACAACTCGTCAAAAAGGTCATAGAAAACTATCAATTGCCGTATGTCACTATTACCCCTGTCTTCTCTATCTGTCCAAAACATGGATACGTAGTAGGAGAACATGATTACTGTCCAAAATGTGATAAGGAACTAGGATACTCAGGAAATGAATTCAATGTAGATCTTAGAAAGAAACATACCTCAGATCCAGAAAAACTTAGATATATCGCAGAAAAACAGATACAGAACTAAAAATTAACTAATAACTAATAACGAAAAGTGAAAAACGATGGAATTTCTTTTAATTAATATAAACATTAAAACAATAATATAATTCCCCTTTTTATCTTTTAAATTTTTGTTGCCATGCAAACATTCTTCAATAAAGACGGATTAGAAATTCACAGAACTCCATGCCAAGTATTCACTCGCGTAATGGGATACCTCAGACCCGTAAGTCAGTACAATATCGGTAAAAAATCAGAATTCTACAGCAGAAAATACTTTGAAGAAGGGAAGACTGCTAACTCAACTTTCGTAAGACAGTTTGCACCAAAAATGGAATTTGTAGCATGTGGATGCTAAAAAGATAATTAATAATTAATGATGAATAATTAATAATTTTGGAATTTTTCTAATAAATCCCTCCGCCCTAAGGGCATCTCCCTTAAATCCCTTCCCACAAAATGTGGGACCTTCCCTTCATAGAAGGGACACAAAAAGGGAGACAAAAATAAAATAGATAAGACAGTTTCAATTTCTACGGTACTGTCTTTTTATTTACTGTAAAAATATGATGTTATATAACGATCCTGTCTATGGTGAAGCGGAAATCAATGAGCCTGTGATTTTGGAAATCATTGAAAGTCCGTATATGCAAAGATTGAAATGAATCGATCAATCTTGATATTTTGAACAATTTTTTCCGGGATGCGCATTTAAGCGTTTTGAGCATTCCATGGGCGTATATCTCCTACTCAAGCAGTATTGAGCTCCTTTGGAAGAACAGATCGCTGGATTGATCCACGATCTTTCTCATGGTGTATTTTCTCATTGCTTGGATTATGTCTTTGATGAATGAAGCCAAAAAGAGCAGAATCATCAAGATAATATCTTTGAAGCGTTTGTAAGAAAAACTGATATCCCTGAAATTTTGGAAAGGCATGGATTGTCTATTGAAGACATCTTAGATGAACCTCAACATCCGTTACAAGAAAACAATCTTCCAGATATCTGTGCAGATAGGATAGATTATTGCTTGAGGACTTTGGTGCATTTTGATAAGCTTCCGGCAAAAGATATCCTAGAACATTTACACATACAAGGGACTACCTGGTATTTTGATAGCTTTGCCTATGCAAAAATATTTGCTGAGACATTCAAGAGGATAAACGATACGTATTTTTCTGGGAGAGAATCCGCTATCATGTTCCAAACTGTTGCGGATATCTGCAGATATGCTTGGAAGACCTGATACCTTGAAAAAGATGATTTTTATACCACTGATGATGTGGTATTGAACAAGATCAAGGCACATTTGGATACTGATGAACAGCTTGGTTTGTATCGAAAACGCATGAATAACGATATAAAATGCAACGATTCCCCTACAGATTTTGATGGACATATCTTCTGCAAAAATAGGGTAGCAGATCCTTTGTTTATGGATGGCGAAACAGTAAAAAGAGTATCCGATAAGGATGCTGAACGAAAAATAATCATAGAAACAAAAGCACCGCCAAAAGAATATTTCTTGAAATTTGAAAAATAATTAAAAAATTAAAACATTAAAATATTAAAAAATTATAAGTTAATGTAACAATCTTCTAAATCTTAATATCTTTTAATCCTATAATAAATTATCAGTGAAACTTGCGTGAATACAACAATCTACGATGATCGACTATCCCGGCAAAATCGCCTGTGTAGTCTTTACTCAGTGATGCAATTTCCGCTGCCATTTCTGTCACAATCCTGAATGTGTCTTGCCAGAAAAGATGATGCTGTTCCAAAACGATCTCATCCCTGAAGAGGTGTTTTTCAATTTTTTGAAAAGCAGGAAATGACTCCTCGATGGTGTCAGTATCTGCGGTGGAGAACCTACCATACGACCTGATCTGTATGACTTTGCCAAGAAGATAAAAGATATGGGATTCCTCGTCAAATTGGATACCAACGGGAGAGATTATCGTATCGTAGAAAGGATGATCCAAGATAAGATTTTAGATTATGTCGCCGTAGATTTGAAACATTCTCTGCATATCTACGATCAAGCGATCGGAGTACAAGAACAACCGGAATTTTTCAATAGCTATCAAAAATTATTACAGACATTATTGGAAAGCAAAATAGATTATGAATACAGGACAACGGTTGCAAAGGGTATGCATACCGCGGATGATATTGAAAATATGGCCGTCTACATCAGAGGGGCTAAGCATTACTATCTCCAAAATTATATCGGAGGAAATACGCTTGATCCGAATTTTTGAGGAACTCCGTTTGACGATGAAGAACTCGAAAATTTCAAAAAAATAGCTGAACGTTATGTCCAGCATTGTGAGATACGTAAATAACAATTATAGATGATAAATTATAAATGATAGATTTTTCTTATTCTTTATTAATTTATCATCTATCATCTCTCATTTATCATTATTTATTTGAAGTGTTCAAGGCAGTCCCTATGTCCCTGAAGATATGCTTTATGCATATTTTTTTTGTTGATATCCAATATTTTGACAGGAAGCTCTTTATAGAACAGATGATCCACGATTCCCATATTTTCTATGGTATGATGTCTTATAAGTATTTCATATGAAACAGAGAGATTATCAAATATATTTTTTATTTTTTGATTTTCTTTAAATTTATTGAGTGCGATACCGATCATCTCATGTTTTGGATACATGCTTTTTGCGTATTCAACAGGAAAATTATTTGTCACTCCTCCATCCATAAGCATATGTTTTTGATAAGGGACTATAGGGAATATTCCTGGAATGGACATACTCCCAAGAAGGATAGTCGTTAGATCTCCTTTATCAAATAACATGAAAGTACCGGTATTGGTATCGGTAGTTCAGATATAGGTCTTTATATTGAGGTCAGTAATTTTTTTTGGAAGATCCTTGATAAAATCTTTTTTGAAATAATTGAGTCTCAATAAGCTTGTTTTGGAAAAGATATTTATAGAAGATAAACCAAAAGCACGACTCGTAAAATACATATCATGGATTTCTTGGGCTGAATATCCTGCTGCTCGATAACTGCCTACAGCAGCCCCTGCACTCACTCCGTATATCGCCCCTATTTTCTCTTTATATCCAAGCTCTTCCAGTCACTTCAAAATCCCAAGCGCATAAAAAGCTCTCATCCCTCCTCATGAGATGACGAGTGTGTATTTTTTGTTTTTGTTGGGAGTGGGTTTCATCAATTTTAACTAAAAACTAAAAGTGAATGTATCTTTTCATTTATTATTTTTTATAGTATATCTATTTATCCAACGAAGTGAAATATATTTTTTTAGGTTTGAAAAAGGCTTTATGTTTATGTATACTTATGCTGATAGTATTTAAAAACTAATATTTCCTTTATGAATCAACTAGATAAATTTTTTAATCCAAAAACTATAGCCGTCATCGGAGCGTCTAATACGCCTAATTCTGTAGGACATTCCGTATTCAAAAATTTGGTGGGTAATGGTTTTGTCCTCTATCCTATCAATAACGATAACAAAGTGACAAGCGTAATCGATATCCCGGCCTATCAAAGCGTGATTGATGTACCGGGGGAGATTGACTTGGCGGTCATTGCGACTCCTGCTTTTACAGTGCCTGCGATAGTTGAACAATGCGGTATCAAAGGAATTGGAGCTGTCATCATAATATCTGCTGGATTCAAAGAAATAGGTAAAGAGGGTGAAGAATTAGAGAGACAAATACTGACGACTATCAAAAAATATAATATGAGAATCATAGGTCCCAATTGTCTTGGTATCTTGGTACCTCATCTCAAGTTGAATGCAAGTTTCTCCAGGGAAAATGTGCTTCCTGGTAGCATCGCATTTATCTCTCAAAGTGGAGCACTCGGAACAGCAGTTCTTGACTGGTCTATTAAACAATGTGTCGGATTCAGTCATTTCATATCTATTGGAACGATGTTGGATGTGACCTATCATGATCTGATAGATTATCTTGAACAAGATCCTCATACCAAAAGTATCATCATCTATATGGAATCCTTGAGAGAATCAAAAAAATTTCTCAAAGCAGCGAGAGCTTTCACTCAACATAAGCCGATCATCATCTTGAAAGTGGGAAGAAGCGAAGAAGGTGCTAAAGCTGCAAAAAGCCATACAGGAAGCATTACAGGAAATGATGATATCTTCCAAGCTGCATTCAAAAAAGCAGGGATACTGAGAGTGGATACCTTAAATGCTTTTTTCAATTTGGCACAAGGACTCAATACACAGCTAAGACCTACGGGTAATAGACTCTGTATCGTCAGTAATGCAGGTGGTCCCGCAGTCATATCTACCGACACTTTGATAAAAAGTGGCGGTATCATTGCACCCTTATCTGAAGGGACTATGAACAGATTAAATGCTATTTTGCCTCGTCCTTGGAGCCATGGCAATCCTATTGATATCCTCGGCGATGCTACAGATAAACGCTTTAGGGAGAGCATAGAAGTATGTATCGATGAATCTCAAGCTGATGCTATTCTTGTGATCCTTACCCCACAAGATATGACTGATGCAACAGCGATTGCAAAAGAATTGATCAAAATCGATAAGAAAGGAAAAATGGTCTTGGCAGTCTGGATGTGATGAGATCAAGTTCAAGAAGGGAAAGATATCCTCAATCAAGCTCAGATACCTACGTATAGCACTCCAGAAGATGCAATAGATTATTTTATGCAGATGCATACCTACAGCAATAGTCTCTCGATTTTCGAAGAATCTCCTATTCATTTGCCGTCTGACTGAACAATCCATACTGATAAAAATATTCAGATACTAGCCAAAGTAGTCAAAGAAAAGAGATCTGTGCTCACGGAAGCAGAAGCAAAAGAATTCCTTTCCAATTATGGGATCCCTATGGCCAAGTCAGGTATCGCGCATAGCGAACAAGAAGCTGGAGAGATTTCCAGCAAGATCGGATTCCCCGTAGTCATGAAAATACTCTCTCCCGATATCATCCACAAGACAGATGTCGGAGGTGTCATCCTCAATGTCTGTGATGAGACAGAAGCCAAAAAAGCATATCTCCAGATCATGCAAAATGTCGAAAAACTCAAGGCAAATATTCATGGAGTATTCATAGAACACCAAGTATTCAAAAAATATGAAATCCTTATAGGATGCAAAAAGGACCCTATTTTTGGTCCTGCAATCGTATTTGGCATGTGAGGAACTTCAGTAGAAATCTACAAAGATACAAATATAGCTTTGCCACCTCTCGATATGCTCTCTACCAAGAAATTGATCGAGGGAACAAAAATCGCTACGCTCCTCAAAGGATATAGAGGTATGGCAGGCGTCAATATGGAAGAACTTCAAAATGTTCTCTACAGGTTTAGCGCCCTCGTTATGGATTTTCCAGAGATAGCAGAATTTGATATTAATCCATTTGCGATGGATCAATATTGAGGTGTTGTTTTGGATGCTAAGATTATCTTAGATGAAAATCAAAAATAAATACTATTTCACAATCTCTCATCGACCTCCTTTGGACACTCAAGCGGCATTTGCCTCTTCAATATCTATATGGAAGTCTAGGATATAATCATCTTTGGTCATAACCAATACTTCTTCAAATATCAGTCCTCTCGGTCAGGATATCTTTATTTTGATCTTGTCTCAATTTTTCAATCACATCTCTATAGCTTCTTTCGTAGTACAATGCAGATGTCTTTGAGCTACAATCATATTATGAGAGAGATAGAATTCTCACTCTGGTCCGATGATGATGATATTTTCTCCCTCTGTAAAATTTCTTGGACTTCTCACAGGAGCCTGGGTTCCTAAAACAAAATTATCTCACATCAAAATCTCTACATGACTTTCTTTTCTCGTCGGTCCAACGACTCTGACCGTATTGATCCTCCCATTCGGTCATGACAATATCACTGTTTCATTGCAAGCAAATTGCCCGGGTTGGGTCATATCCCTAAGTTTGGTCAATTGATATCATCTTCCAAAAAGCTTCTCAACATCTACCTGGGAGAGATAGACATGCCTGTTTGAAATGCCGATGGGGAGTCTCATTTTTTTTAATGGAGAATGTAAAATGCATAATTCAGAATTAAAATAATTTTCAAAAAAAACTGCATTCTGAACTCTAAATTCTAAATTTCTTTCTTTTTATAAATTTTTCTCATTTCTATCCCGCTTTGCGGGACTGAATTATTTTTTCTATCTGTTTATACAAGTCATCAAACGTCCCGTCATTATTGAAATGATAGTCGGCGAGTTGCATGCATTTCTCTATGTTCTGTTTGGTTGGATCAGTATTCGTCATTTCCCTTTGTTCGTTACTGAGGAAGACATCGTAGGAAACCATATCTGTTTCACTTCCTCTGAGCACTATCCTTTCGTATCTGATCTTGGGATCTGCGTCCACAGCGAAGAGATAAAAATTTCATTTTCATTTCAATGCTTCCGCTTCTCCTACGGCTCTGATGCTTTCTATGATGGTATCTTTTCAGCTTATCAATGCTTGCTGATATAATTGTTCTGCAATGTAGGAGGCACCATGCTGTGCACGAAGTTCATTGGCTACAAGCACCATACTATCCCTATTTATCGGCAATCCTCTCTTCTCGATCTCCTGTATCAAAAATGATCTCACGGAAAAATGCTGGAATCATTTTTTCTCAACAAGATATTCTACGATGGTACCTTTTCCTGCACCGAGAGTTCAGGTAATTCAGATAATTATCATCTCCTTACTATTAAGGAATAAATTTTATTGAGTATAGCTATTTACCCGACGAAATGAAATATGTTTTTTAGATTTGAAAAAGTCTTTCCAGTTAGTATAAATTCTTGTATCTTGATACTTATGTCTTTTATCTTATGTCTAAAAAATATGCGAGAACAGATCCAAAAGTATTATGCTGACAAAAAAATTTTCTGGAGAATCGTCATCGTCATCGCTTTCGTCCTCGTTATTTTTTTCCAATTGAACGGAGATAAAAGAGGGATGGATATCAGCTTTAGCAATAAGCTTTCTTTTGCAGGAGAAGTGATGCCAAAAAACTGAAGGTACGCTTTAAATAGAGAGAGATTTGATAGGGAAGTTGCGTTGCTTGAAATCAATGAAGCGCAATTCATCATCATCTATAAAAGATGGAATCTGATCGTCCCGATGATAGAAAAATCACTCAAGAAGGCAGGTCTCCCTGATGACCTGAAATATATCCCAGTCATTGAAAGTGCACTGAGGGACAATGTCAGCAGTTCCGCTGGGGCTGCAGGGCTTTGGCAATTCATGCCTGATACAGCTAAGAGATACGGATTGGTGGTCAACGAATTTGTCGACGAGAGATTTGATGTCGCTAAGTCTACGGCGGCGGCTATGCTGTATTTCAAGGACTTAGGCAAACAATTTGACAAGCGGACACTTGTTGCCGCCGCGTACAATAGAGGCGAAAACGGGTTGCAGAAAAGTTTGGAATCACAATATACCAATAACTTTTACGATCTCCGATTGAACAACGAAACTTCAAGATATGTCTTCAGATTGCTTTCCATGAAATATGTATGGGAAAATAAATACAGTTTCTTTGAGAGTGAAACGTTAGGTGACATGTACAGTCCCTTTGCAACTAAATATATGAGCGTCAAAAAAATAGATGATATCGCAGATCGAGCGAGAAAAAATAATCTTTGATATTTTGAGGTCAAGAAATTGAATCCATGGATAATGACCAATTCCTTACCTGATGGAAAGTGGGACATAAACATAATTACGAATGACTAATTATCAATTACGAATATTTTAAACCTTGACTTGTAATAATATATAAATATACTATTTTTCTTATAAACAAAAAAACGGTATAAACCACAAAAAAAACATTATTATGAGTATAAAAAGAAGAAGATTAGATTATCACGAAATCGCCAAAGGCGAATTAGCGACAAGACATGTTGATGGTGAAGAAAACACCCTCTATCTGATAAACCAAACAGATAAGGAGGGTAAAACCTTCAATGTATGTGACCTCAGTGTAGTACTTCCTTTTAAAGAAAGAAGGAAACAAAAAGGGACTATTGATTTCCAAAAAGATCACTGGTACTACTTTACTGTCCCTAATGCAAAGGAACTCAAAGCATCCAAAAAAAAATTAATGGAAAAAATTGAATCAGATCCCGGTACAAAAGTCGAAAGTAGCATCCAACGTATCATCAAAAAAATCGATGAAGCGTTATCAGAATTGGGGTATGATACTATCAACAAAAAACTCCCAGCTGATTATCATTGAACCTAGAGTGCGTTTCGCACTCTTTTTTTTTAAAATCCCCCATCCATAGGATATCCCGCCTTGCGGGACAGGCTCTCCTTCCTTTCAATAAAAGGGGGTACAAATAAAAAAAGAGCCGATGAAAGCTCTTTTTTTGCTATATAGTAATAAATTAAGTTGTTTCTCCTGTAACCGTATTGAGCGTGATCGTATCGCCTTCATTTTTGTGGAGCGGTATCATAATCTCCATACCTGTCTCTATCGTAGCTGGTTTTTTTCCTGCTTGTGCTCTGTCTCATTTCACTCCTGGAACGGTTGCAATGATCTTGTATGCAACAGTCGGTGGTAAAATAACACTGATTACATTTCCTTTGTAGACCATCACGAATAAGTCCATATTCTCTTTGAGATATCCTACGATATCATCGACCATGTCTTTATTGAGGTCATGCATCTCACCGGTATCATTTTCCATGAACGTATAGCTGTCTCCTGCTGAGTATAAGAAGAGTGCATTTTTCGTGATGACATCGCCTTTTTCAATCACACTTCCAGACTTGTATGTAAATGTTTGGACACTTCCTGTGATAAGATTCTTCATCTTGAAACTATAACTTCCTTGTCTTTGCTGCATCTGCATGAATGCAAAATCCACGACTTTATACAACGTACCATCAATCTCTAGGATGGTATTTTTTTTGATTTCAGATACATCTAACTTCATAACTTCATGATTAAAATATTAAAATATTTTTTAATTAATTTTTTAACAAACCCCCTCATTCCCCCTTAACAGGGGGAC
>AMFJ01021663.1_pt1 | contig 31460 bp, 31 predicted proteins | sample 427208 | NCBI WGS metagenome assembly AMFJ01 (sample SAMN02954298, study PRJNA114691) | groundwater metagenome | biome: aquatic; feature: subsurface aquifer; material: sediment; isolation source: subsurface aquifer sediment | place: USA: Rifle, CO | collected 2008-08 | reverse complement strand
AAAATTCGAGACCGGTCTCTAGTGTGGATTTATTAGTAATAGATCCACCACGCGATGGAATGCATCCAACAGCACTTTCGAGTATTATTTCTTTTGATGCGAAAACCATAATTTATGTAAGTTGTAATCCCTCAACTCTGGCTCGTGACCTAGATTATATTGTAAAAAATTCAGAATATGCTATTACTGATGTAATTCCTGTGGATATGTTTCCACATACTCATCATATTGAGACAATTGTAAAATTAACTAAAAAATAAATCTAAATCGTCATCCTGAGCGAAGTGAAACGTAGTCGAAGGATCCATTTACTTATAAAATACTTTTTTAAAAAATGGAAAAATTAAATTAATAGACCCATTCGACTCCACTACGTTCCGCTCAGGGTGACGAAAAAAGAAGTTTAAGTTACAAAATTTAAATTATTAACACTTATTTAAAAACTATGAAAATATTTTGATTACACTTAGTTCATCTCGAATACAAAAAATTCTTTAATGAAATTAAGGATTCTCAAGAAAAACTAGCTATTTTTACACCAAATCCTGAAATTTTACTTCTTGCAAAAGAAGATGAAAACTTTAGAAAAATATTAGAAAAATGAGATTATCTTGTGCCAGATTGAATTGGAATTTGGGCTGGATACCAAATACTAGACAATGGCAAATGAAAGCTCTTAAATACACTATTAATACCCTACTATTGAGTTAATTTATTTATAAAAAGAAAAGCATTATACAAAAAATATTGAGAAAGAATTATTTGAAGCATTTTAACTAGAGATTTGGTGGAATATGCGAATTTGAAATGAAAGTGAGTTACAATAATTGATAAATTCCAAGCTCCTGGAAATTGGTGAGATAATTTGAAAATTGAGAGACAAAAGGTAATGGCAAGAGATTTAAAAAAGAAATATCCAAACTCAGCTTTTCATTACTACATCTATAAAGAAGAAAATAAAGACGAGATAATTGAAGAGATAAATAAAACAGATGATGTATATCTTTTCTCGACGCAGTGAGCAAAAGTTCAAGAAACTACAATTTCACAGATATTACCAAAATTAGAAAAAATTAAAGTAGCAATTTGAGTTGGATGAAGTTTTGATTATATTCTAAATTTCAAAAAAAGAGCACCAAAATTAATTGTAGCTCTCTGACTAGAATGGCTCTGGAGACTTATTCTTCATCCTATGAGAATGAGTAAAAGAATTTGGAGAGCTCTAATAGTTTTCTTATATGAAGTAATAAAATCTAAAAATTCCTCAAAATAAGCTTGACTTAAATAAATTTATCACTATAAACTATAGACTTATTTATAAAAAAATTCAATGTCCATTCCTTTAAATCATAAGAGAGAGGTTTCTTTAGCGCCATTAGATGATAATAAAAAATCATTTATTTTAGACAATCTATTAAAAGATTCTAAAACATCTATAATTAATTTCTATAAAAGAGAAATAGCTATTATTTTAATTTCATTGAAAAGAGGCGCTAAAAAAAATTGAGCAAATAGAAAAATACAAAACCTTATAGAAAAAGATGCTAAAAGAATTGTAGAAAATACAGATAAAACCGTGGAAAAAATTAAAAAACTAGGGAATAAATGATCAGATACTTTCAATGAAATATTTAAACTATTAAATGATAATATTAAAAATGATCCATTTTTATCAAAAGAAATTGACGCTAAACAATTTGATATAATTTTAAAAGAGCTACTTTCTATTTATTTATTTATAGAAAAAGACAATATAGATTTATTGATAAGGAAAACTGAAACTTCTATAAAATCACTTTTAAATCCTGAGATTTCGGCAATATTAAGGGATGTAAAGAATAAATTTGATATAGTTTTTGATTTTTATTGATCAGCTAATTTTTGTGCTAAAAAGTTTTTTGAAGAAACCAAGGACCTGACTATGGATATTAAGCTATTAAAATTACAATTAGAAGAAAAGGACAAAGAAATAATATCTATTAAAAGAGCCCAAAGAAAAACAGAAACTGCATTAAAATCAAAGGGAGATGAGGCAGAAAGATTAAGACAAGATAGAGAAAAATTAAGCAAGAAAATTGAAGAATTAGAAAATAAATTGGCTTCGATGGTGGTAATGGAAGAAAATATGAAAAATCAACAAAACTCATTCACTTCATGAGAAGATAATGTAGTTTGGGAAGAAATAGCTCTTAATGCAGAATTTGAATTAGGAAAAATGAGGGAAGAATTACAAGAAATCAAAAAAGAAAATATTCAATTATTGGGACAAATAGAATCTTTAAATTGACAAATTCAGAATATGGAAAATTTAAAAATTAAGTTTGCCCAGTTTTCTACAATTGAAGCTTTTTTGGAAGAATGTGAGCTTGATATAGATAATTTGGAATCAGATGAAATAATTAAATATCTGTCTCTAATAGATTGTCCAATTAACCTAAAACAGAAGGCAATTAAAGCCGTAATTCATTTTATAGATAATATTTTCCTAAAAAATATAAGCAAATGAGCATCAAGTTCTACAACATGAGTTTGAGGAGTTTCTTGAGGAAAATACGCAAATAATTTTATAAACCCAATCTTAAATTTTGTAAAGGAAAAGGCAAAAATGCAATGATCTCAGAATTTTATTGAGTTTCTCTCAAATATAAATTGGAAAGAATTAATAGAGGAATACAAAGAAACCAATGATTATAAAACAAAAAAAGACAGAGTAATGTCTAATGTTTTTGTTTTAGTAAAAGATAACGAAGAATATATGGGATTTTTTGAAGCACTGTCTTATTTGTGAGAAAAATTTAAAGAAATAAATCTGTGAAACACTGATTTACAAGTACTTTGCTCAAATATTAAAGAAGTTCTTTTAGATACAGATTACACAAAAAGAGAATTAAAAAAATTAGTTACAAAAGCATCTTATCTCAGAAAAAAATAATTTAAAACTTGTGTTTTATCAAAATTTTTGTAAATTAGAAGAATGAAAATATTTAAAATAGAAGAAAATGATGCCGATCAAAGGCTCGATAAATTCTTGAAAAAACTTCTTGTTAATTCAAGTCTTTCTCTAATTTACAAAATTAATCGCAAAAACAAGGTAAAAGTAAATTGAAAAAGACAAGATAATGAATATAAAATACAAATTTGAGATGAAATAAAAATATTTCTAAATGATGATGAATTTGAGCTTCTTACTGCAAAAAAAGAAGTAGTGAATGCAGGCCTGCATTCACTACCATTGACTAATTTTTTAGATAAAAAAGATATAATTTATGAGGACGGAGATTTGCTTATTATAAACAAAAATCCAGGAACTATAGTTCATCCTGGAGATTTTAAGACAAATGAAATTTCACTAATTCAACAAGTTCATGATTATTTGTGAAATAAACTAAATTCTCTCACATTTAAGCCGTCTCTAATCCATAGAATAGACAAAGACACTTCAGGAATTATAATGATAGCAAAAACAAAACCAGCGCTAGACTCGATGTTAAAGCAATTACAAGATAATAAAATCGAGAAATATTATTTGGCAGTTTGTATTGGGACTTTAACTGAAAAAACCTGAACCATTAAGGATAAAATTTTTAGAATTAAAGATGCGAAATCTGAAAACAAAATAAAAATAGATAATAAATTATGAGACAAGGCAATAACTCATTACAAAGTCATAAAAGAAAATATTCACGAAAAATATTCACTTCTTGAATGTAAGCTCGAGACCTGAAGAATGCACCAAATTAGAATTCATTTAAGCCACATTGGTCATCCTGTCGTTTGAGATAATACTTATTGAAATAAATGAGAAAATAGCTTTTTAAAGAGAAATTTCGGAGTTTCTAGGCAATTTTTACATTCATATAAAATATCGTTTATTCATCCAACAAAAAGAGTCAAGCTCACATTTGAAGCTAAATTAAAACCAGATATGGAGAGATTTTTAGGTGAGATTTAAAATCCTAGAAAACATAAATAAGCTCCCAATATAAAATATATTATTCCTACAAAAATTAAAAGTCATCTACTAAATTTCATTCATTTTGCCATATTTATCATCCGTTCTGGAAATAATAAAATGAGAATTCATTTTATTAAAGCCAAATATCACATAATTGTGATAATTATAAATCAATTTAATGCCCATGAATTATAATTTAAAAGCATAAGCGCACCCATAACATAAGCCATTAATCCAGATAAATACAGGACATAAGAATTTTTTGGAAATTCCTTTATGATGTGATCAAAAGTATTTCCATTTATAATAATACTAAGAGAAATAACTATAAACAAAGGTCATAAAAACCTTGCCAAAAAAATAGATGCTTCCATAAATAATAAAATTAAATATTAAAAACTCTTGCTTTCGCATCTCTCATTGTATATTTTTTTGAAAAATAGCAAGAGGATATTTTTGGAGAGGAATTAAGAAGTTCTAAATCCCGTAAGTCACGAAATTATTCGGGGTCTCATAAAGTTTGATTTTGTAGAGTTTTAGATTTTTTCAGTAGATTTTTTCGAATTTTGGAGACAACTCATTAAATATCCAAACTGCAATATTTTCAGCTGTTGGAATAAAATCAACTTCAATGTATTTGAAATTTTCTTTTTTAATTAAATCCAAAACTATGTCTTCTTTATATCACATATATCCGTGGTCTAATTTTTCATCTATAAATTCTTTAGTTATTTTTTTAATATCTCAAAAATCTATAATCATTCCTTCGTTACTGGCTCATTTATCCCCTAAAATATCTCATTCTAGAGTTATTTCAATTTTATATCTATGACCGTGAATATTTTTACACTGGCTTGTGTGATTTGGAATTCTGTGTCACATATCCCATTCATAAATTTTTGTTATTTGCATAAATATTTTTTAAAAATAATTTATTTCACAGTTACACTTTTTGCGAGATTACGAGGTTTATCAATATTTCTATAAAGTAAGTCTGCTGTATGGTAAGCCACTAGTTGCCCGGCAATTGCTGTGAGGAATGGATATAGCTCTTCTAGAGTTTGTGGAATTGAAATATTCCAAGTGGCACTATCTACATTTTTGTCGGAAATTGCTAGAATTTCTCATTTTCTTGCTTTTACTTCTTGGACAGATGAGAGATTTTTTTCATATAAAAAATCATTTGGCATAAATATCATAGATGGAAAATCCTCATCAACTAAAGCAAGAGATCAATGTTTAAGCTCTCCACTTGGGAGTGCTTGAGAATTAAGATATGAAATTTCTTTGAATTTTAGGCTTGACTCATATGCTATAGCAAGCTCCAGATGTCTTCCTAAAAAGAAAAATTGTTTATAATTTTTAATATTTTCTGCTATATTTCTAATATTATCAGAAGTTGATAAAAGTTCATTTATTTTCTCTGGAATAGAATGTAATTCTTGGATAATTTGTCTGTATTTTTGTCTTGAAAGATTTCAATTTTTCTCTCCAAAATAAAGAGCAAGAAGCAAAATTGTGCATATTTGAGCTGTAAAAGCCTTAGTAGATGCCACTCAAACCTCTGTCCCAGCTCTGGTAAAAAGACCAAAATCAGTAAGTCTTGAAATGGTTGAACCTACCACATTTACAATTCAAAAAGTTGAAGCTCATTTAGATTTCAAATATTTAAGAGGCTCGATAGAATCGGCAGTTTCTCCTGATTGAGAGATAAAAACATAGAGAGTTTCTGAGTCTATTTTAATATTTTTGTATTCAAATTCACTCGCAACTTCCACGCGAGATTCCATATCTGCCAAATCCTCAAACCAATAAGTCCCGAGCCATCCAGCGTGATAACTTGTTCCACAGGCAACGAAAGTAATTTTAGAAAAAACATGTTTATCAAGCTCCTCAAAAGCGGCAGCATTAAGGCGAGAATTAGTAAAATCTATTCTTCATCTAAAAACATCTTCTAATACTTTTGGTTGTTCAAAAATTTCTTTTAACATAAAATGTTTAAAATCTCATTTCTCTGCCTTTAAGCTTGCAACATCAATTTTCTCGGCTGATTTTGAAATTAATTTTCACTCACTTTTTATTGTATAATCATTATTTTTGATATAAACTAACTCACCATCATCAAGAAAAATTACATCATCCACAATTCAAGCTAGAGCTTGAGTATCAGAAGAAAAATAAAATTCACTCTTATCTTTTGAATATCCAAAAACCAAAGGACTTCAATATTTTACTCAAATAATTTCATCTGGATTATCTCTTGAAATAAATAAAAATGCATAAGCTCACTCGAGTATTGGTAATACTTTTTCAACAGTTTTAAGTAAATTTTGATCCCAATTTTCTTCGATTAACTTAGCAACAACTTCAGAATCTGTCTCCCCATAAAAACTATATCATTTCTTAAGAAGCTCATCTTTTAGCTCACGATAATTTTCTATAATTCAATTATGAACAAGAAAAATGCGTTCATTTTCTGAATAATGAGGATGACAATTAAACTCTGTCACTCCTCCGTGAGTTGCCCAGCGAGTATGAGCTATTCCATAAGAAAAAGTCTCATTTTCTGCTAATGTATTTGTACTTTTTTCACTTAAATTTGAAACTTTTCCAACTGATTTAATTAATTTCAAATCTCAATCTTTTCCAACAACAAAACCCGATGAATCATATCATCTATATTCGAGTTTCTCAAGTCAATGGATTAACTTGCTTGTCGCATTTTTATTTCAAATATATCAAAAAATTCAACACATAGTTTTCTTGGTTAAGGTTTATAGTTTGAGTAAGTTTAGTTTTTTTGTTTTTGAAGTCAAATTTATGTATTTGTTTTAATTTTTCAAAAAATCAGAAAATAATTTGTAAGTCTCTTCTAAGTCTTTTTTATTAATATCCATAAATTCTAAGTTTCAAATATCTTTAAGTAAAACAAAATTAATTTTTGAGCTATCATTTTTTTTATCATTTAACATTTTTTTGTAAATATCGCCTAATTTAAAATTGCTTATTTTATATTTTCTCACAATTTCAAGTACAAAAGAAGATATATCGTCTAATAAAGTCTTATCAAGATATCAAAGCTTATAAGATAATAAATTTGCAAAAATAATTCAATATCCAACACATATTCAATGAGGTAATTTATAATCACTCAAACTCTCTACGGCATGCCCAAAAGTATGTCAATAATTAAGTTTTTTTCTATCTCATTTTTCTTCTTCATCACTCATTACAACATCAGCTTTTATACTAATATTATTAGCTAAAATTTCATCTGATACTTTTTTAGATGAAATAATCTCATCAAAAATAGAACTCCAGATTTCAAAATGTTTCTTGTTATCAAGTAGAGAATGTTTTAATCATTCAAAATATCCTGATGTTAGCTGAATTTCTGGTAAAGTTTTTAAATATTGCCTATTTACTAACACAATTTTTGGCTGATTAAAGGTTCAAATAACATTTTTTATTCATGAATAATCTATACCTGTTTTTCATCAAACACTTGAATCTAATACAGAAAGTAGAGTTGTGGGAATTTGAATAAATTTCACTCATCTTTTATAAATTGAAGATAAAAATCATCACAAATCCCCCACAACCCCACCTCAAAAACAAATTATCAAATCATTTCTATTAAAATTTATCATATTTAAATAATTTACAGCATCCAAAACTGTATCTATATTTTTATTTTTCTCTCATGCCTTAAAAACATATTTATAAAATTTTAAATCACTTTTATTCTCAAAATTCTCAAATAAATCTTTTCCATGAGATTTCCAAACAATGTTTTCAGTCAAAAATAAGATCTTTTTAATTTTTCTATTTTCTAAAATAAAATCATTAATTTCAGCTAAAATATCTTGAGTAAATAAAATTTTGTAAGATCTATTATTGTTGTTTTTTAGGTTTATATTTAATTGCATAATTTATAGGGTTAATTTATTATTAATCAAAAAAATATTTTTATTATCACTTTATATCTCTTCATGCAAAATTTGAGTTCTATAAAATCGTGCATATGGATTATCATTTTGTTCTAGGAGATCTTTAGGTTTTCCATGAGCGCTTATTATTCAATCTTCGATACAGAGAACCTCATCAGCCCTGGCAATTGTATTCATGCGATGAGTAATAAAAAAGATGATTTTTGAATGACATTTTTTGAGGAGATATTTCATCACGAGTGCCTCATTTTCGGCATCAAGCTGGTTGGTTCCTTCATCAAATACTAAAATAGGACGATCTTGTAGGATTATGCGAATAATTGCCAAAAGTTGGTATTGACCTCCGGAAAGATCGATTTCATTTTTTACTTCAGAATCAAGTCCTTTAATAGATTTTCTTACTTTTTTTGCAAGTCAAAATGTTTCAAGAAGTTCATACATTTCCTCATCAGATACATTTCTATCTATACCAAGAGTTAAATTATTTCGAATAGATGAATCCCCATAGGCATTATAAATATAAGGAGATTGTGAAATAACAGATATATTTTTCGCGAATGCTTCCATATTCCAATTTCTTGTGTTTACTTTATCAAAAAGAATTTCTCCTTTATATGATCTATAAAATCCAGATAAAAGTGTTATAAGTGTTGTCTTTCCTGCTCAATTTTTTCCAACAATACCATAAATTTTTCCGGGGACAAAAGTGAAACTAAAATCTTTTAATATTATTCCTGTTTCTTCTTCAATTTTATTATCAAATTCTTTAATATCTTTTTTCATTTCATCTATAACCCATGTTCGATATCCCGATGATCATTTCTTTAGGGTTGATAGAGTTTCCCTAATAATATTATAAAAAGATTGTTCCATTGCATGAGTATTTGGATATGAAAATGAAACTCACCTAAATATAATTTCAGAAGTAACTATAATTCCCTTTTCTATTCATGCAGGCTTGATAAATTTTAGAAATTCGTCAAAAAGATCTAGATCAAATTCTATAGTTTTGAAATCAAAAAAGATTTTTGAACTCTCACGAAAAAGCGAAGAAAGTTTAGAAATATATAAAACTGCCATTGTCATTACTCAGACTGATTGAGTCCCCTGAAAAACAGTATATGCGACTCATGCTTTCACAAGAAAAGATATAAAATTATCAACTATAAAAATAAAAGATTGTGTCCAAATATTCTTTTTTTGATATATTCGTAAAAGCACTTGTTTTTTATGTATTGCCTGAGTGAACGAGTTAAGCATTTTCTTAGTAGCTCCATTACGGGAAAGTTCCGCAAGACTTCTTTGTAATTCCCATGGAATTGACCATGTAATTTGACCTATTCTTTTCAATTCCGGATCATTTCATTTTTGCATATCATCATGATGTTTTATTTTATCCAAAATAAAAGTAACAAATCCTCCAAAAAGCACCACAATAAAAATCATATAATTAATAGAAAGAAGAATTGAGCTTATTCCGATAAACTGAATTGTCATGCCCAGCATTCATTTTGGTATACCAAGAATGGTTTTCAATATATTTCCAAGTTTATCTGAAACAAAACGTAAAATATTTTGAAAACCCTCAGAAAGCGAGAGTCCAACTTCCATATGAGACATTCTATTCAGATAAATAAGCTGTGTTTCGTGAGTGAAAATTTCCTCTCGTTCTTCTAAAAACCATTGAATAACTTCTGAAATAATCTTATCTAAAAAAGATATAACAAAAATAACTACAAGTATAAGCAGAAAAAAATGAAAAGGAACAAAATTTATGCCAAAAAAAACTGCTGTTTTTTTCTCTACCAACTGGTCAAGTTCCAGCTTGGCAAAATACGGAAGTATAATCGAGATAATTGAGCCAAAAACCGTAGCAATAAGTCCCAGAAAGAAAACTACATATCATTTCTTAAGTGCATTTATAATAATCTTAATAGATTCTCTTTGTAGAAGATTGTGCATATTTTGTATAAATAGTTAAAATTAAATTAACAAGTATTCTTTATTAATTATAATCATTGGAGTTCATTCTAAATCTTCATTAAATCAGAATTTTTTATAATAATCTACAAGCCATGGATGTCTTGGATCCGTAGTTAACATTACATTAAAAACTTTTTCTTTTTTCAAATAGTTTAAAACTTTTTTAGTTATATTTCATCAAATTCATTTATTTTGATTATCTTTTTTTACAAAAAAATCTACCAACAATGCAAACCTATTAAAATCCGTAATAACTCTCATTCATCAAATGATTTTATCTTTTTCTATACAAACACAAATTAAATCAGAATTTTTTAATGCCTTCAAATAAGGTTCATTATATGCAGGCTGATAAAAATCCATCAAACTTTTTTTATTTTTTAAAAAATCTTTTTGTAATATTATCTTATATTTTATCATATTCTTATTTAAGTTAAAATTTAAAAACTCGTCTGTAAATCAAGCATTATCTTGTATTCTCAATTTAAATTACTCAACTGCTCATGATTTCATCTTTCAAAAATTTCTCCATCTTTTATCACGATAATCTCATCCGCCTCTTTTACTGTCTGGAGTCTGTGAGCAATAATAACAACCGTTTTTCATTTAAATAAATTATGAAGTGCTTCTGTTATTGCTTGCTCTGAGATACTGTCAAGTGCTGAGGTCGGCTCATCAAGCAATATTATTTCTGGGTTTTTTAGCATAATTTTTGCTATTGCAAGGCGTTGCTTTTGACCGCCTGATAATTTTATTCATTTCTCTCAAATTTCAGTTTCAAATCATGCCTTAAATTCCTCAATAAATTCACATTTTGAATTTTTTATAACCTCATCAAGTTGCTCTTGAGTTGGGGTATAATCCAGAGCATAAGTGAGATTTTCCATAATTGTTCAGTCAAAAACAGATGGCTCTTGAGTGAGATATCCGATATGGCGATAATAGGATTTTAGAGAGATTTCTGAAAGTTTTTGTCAATCAATAATAATTTCTCAGCTATTTGCTTTAATATATCAGGCTATTAATTTTATTAATGTACTTTTTCCTCATCCACTCGCTCACACAAAAGCATATTTTTTTCATCAATTTAAAATGAGTGAAAAATCCTTAAAAACTTCTTGACCTCCGTCATAAGTAAAATCTATTTTATCAAAAACTATTTCTCAAGATTTATAAACAAATTTTGGAGCATTTGGATCTTCTTGGTATCTGGGAATAGAATTAAATGTATCAATAAGTTTTTCAATGTGAATATAATTATAAAATATATCTCTAAAATATCCTCTAATATTCCAAGAATATTTCCCTAAAACATCAAGAAGCCACAGAAATAAAGCAAGCTTAGCGATTGTATAATTTCCAGATATTACTCAAGCTCAAATAACTAAAAAAATAATTATCCTAAAACTACTTAAAATAATAAAAGATCCGATTTGCCAAGCATTTTTTATGAAATTTCATCTGGCCCACAGATACATCATCTTATTATGCAATTCTGATATTACTTCAATTTCTTTTCCAAATTTATCATTTTGTAAAATCTCAAATTTAGACATAAGCATTTTTATTCTCTTCGCATCACGAACTATCTCAAGTTCCTTTGTTTGGTCACGAATATTTGCAATACAAGATAATCATTTTGAAAAAAACAAAATTATTATTACGAATAAAGCAATAAATCCTGTAAAATAATAGATATTTGGCACTTTTATAAGCACTAATACAAAAATATAAATTATAGCACATATTTCAGCCGTCAAATCTAATGTTAATTTTAAATTAAGATACCAAGATTCAATTCCTCTAAAAATAATATTACTCATTTTCCCCGTTCAAAAAGACTCAACTTTAGTATTATCAAGATTTATATATTCTCATAAATATTTTTCAGAAAGTCCACGCGAAATATTAAAAGAAAACATATTCAAAACGGTATCCATAAACAATGAATTTAGAGTATTAAAAACTAAAAATATCAAAAATACCCAAATCCAGAAATATAAATTTTCTATATTTTTCATTTCCACCGCGCTAATAACCATAGATCCTGCATAAATCAGAAAAATACTTTGGAGTGAGTCATAAATTTCCATTCCAAAAAGTACCCAAAACCATCATTTTGAGTATTTTACAGGTTCTAGTAATACTTTTGCTTTTTTAATAAATTCTTTCATTTTTGTTGTTTTTTTGTTAAGTTTAAATTATACTTCCAAATCCCATTCTGCGTAAAATTGTTTTAGAAATTGCTCCATAAAAATATGGCGCTTCATAGCTAGCTCTTTAGCAGTTGGAGTATTTAATATATCTTTTAATTTTAATAATTTTTCATAAAAATGAGCTACAGAACTTGGCGAGCCATTATTGTAAGATTCTTCTGTTACTAGTTCTGCATAATCAATATTTGGATCATGAATTGGGCGTTGTTTTTTCCCTCAATATGAAAATGTGCGAGCTATTGCAATTGCTCATATTGCCTCTAATCTATCAGCATCTTCTACAACAGCAAATTCTGGAGTTATAATAAAATCCTTAGTTCTAATAAGACTTTTTCCAAATCCAACATTTTTTATAACAAAAAATACTTTTTCAATTCTGTCCTTATCAAGTCATTGTTCAGAAAAAAATTTTTCAAGTGAAATTTTCTTATCCTCAAGTTGTTCTTTATTATAAAATTTTCTGTCAAAAGATTCATGAAGTAAAGCTCCAAGCTCTATAACTAAAAGATCTCACATTTTTTCTTTTGCATAAATTTTTTTCGCTAACTTCCAAACGCGCTCAATATGATAAAAATCATGAGCGCTACAAAGTCATTCAAGTTCAGTCTTAACAAGACTTATTGTGTTATTAATAATATCGTTCATAATAATTAATTTAAATAGATAAAAAATCTAGAATAGACTATATTCTAATCAAAAAATAAAAAAATGGAAAAAATAAAGAAAAATTTAAAATCCCTCAGGAATATCATATTTCTCAAATTCTGGTAATAATTTTTTACCATAAAAATATCTAGAAAATGCTTCGGCTTCATATTTTGCTCCGTTAAGTGCATTGTGAGGTCTTGGCTCTGTAGGTAGTCATACTGTACCTAAAATAGTATCTAGATTTAGAGATGATAAATTATTTTTATAAGGAATAACTAGTCATTTCCTTTTGTGATATTCATAAGAAACAGTATGTAAATCAAGTGTTTTATAATTTCCATTTACTAGTCAAAAATTATGTTTTGTTCATGTTCTGTCTCAATTTACTTCTAGAAATCTCAAATCAAAATATCCAACATTATGTCCTCAAATTGTCTGGTCTTTTATGAAGGCCGACCAATTCATAAATTCTAAAATTAGTTCACTCACTGTAATTTTTGTAATATCTGTAATTTGTTCCACCGTAAATCAATTCACCTCCAAGGCTCTCTCCTGAATTTCATCTCAGCTAATTATCCTACATTCCCCATAAAACTGATTTAAAGGATTTTCCAATTCCAAAGCTCATACGCTCACTATGGAATTCTTATATGGGTCCGCCCCAGATGTCTCAATATCTAAAACTATCATAGTTTTTAAAAGTTAAAAAATAAAACTAAATCTCATAATCCAATCTAACCCATTCTTCCCTTTGGCTGAGATGGTAATCTCTTTTATCTACAAAAATGGGTGATAATTCGGATAATCTTTTTGGTCAAGTATTAGTCTGAATTAATGGATCTATAAATCTTCTTTTTACTTTTGAAGTTACAAAATATTTATTAGTTTTTGGTTTGATTTTTTCAATTTTATAAGAAGATAAATTTTTGTAAAAATTCCACATTTCTGATAATTTTGAGTCTGCATTACTTTCCATTATAGAAATAATTAGAGAATCTGTGAGAGTATATAAATCCATTGGTTTTATCATTTTTTGTTTTAGCATATAGGCTAGAATTTCTGATAAAAAAGACATAGAACTCGCTGACTCGTAACTAGAAAAACATCCAGAATCATTTTGAAGAGAAAGTAATCAAAATTTTTCTCATAATTCCTTTGTTTTAAATCCTATTTCTTGTTCTTGTTTTTCATTTGTAAAAATTTCTAAGTCATCGTACATTTCTTTTAATTCAACTAATTCCATATTCCAAAGTCTACTTCCAGAAGATAAAGTATATTCTAATCTATCCGATGATAATTGAGGCCCGGGATTGTCTGCAATAGTATAAATTTTATAATCTTCAACTTCTGCAACTGTAATCCCTAATTTCTTTAATTCTCTCATAATTACCTCATCTTCTGTGATTAATTTTGTTGTATATTGCTCTGATGATTCTTGATTTTCCTTATCTCAGAGTAAATAATCCCCAACATGAGAAAAAACAGTATTAGAAATATCATGAAAAAATCCTGCTAAAGTTTGTTTTTTATCTTTTGTAAAATGCCAAATAATTAGTGCAACTCATAAAGAATGTTCTAGGCGAGATTCGTTGAAAGTATATTCAAAAAACCTACAATATTCTGTCCCACAATTCTGAGAAATATCTGATAATCTCTGCATTGTTTTTGACTCAAAAAAAGGCAATAAAAACTCCGGTTTTTCTTCTGAGAAAATATCTAAAAATGGTAAATAATCTTGAGTTATTAGCTTGTACATAATTTATAAATAATTAATTTCCTCCATTCTATCCAAAAATTCTAAAAAGTGAAAAAAAAGTTGGATTTTTGATTTTTATTGAAAAATATGTTAAAATTAATTTATTATTACTAAATTTTATTTATGGTAAGAATAGGATTAAATGATTGAAGTCACTATAATTATGAGAAATTTGCAATTTGAATGCCAAAAAAAGAGGAAAAACAAGAAGTATCTAAGGAAGAAGTAAAAAATACTTCCCAAACTGCTTGAGATTTACAAATTTATATTCCAGAAAAACAAGATGTAATATTTGAAACTCAAAATAAAAAACAAGAGCTTCATAATTCTATAGAAACTGATTTTGAAAATAGAAACATAAAACAGCTTGGTGTAATTAATAAAACCATAAAAGATTTACAAGCTTCATTAAATCAAAAACTAAAAACAAATTTAAAAGAAGATAATATTTTTTGAAGAAAAACTATTGAAACTCTTATAAGATTTCAAAAGGAAAATAAATTATTACCAACTTGAATTTGTGATAAAGAAACTCAAACAGTTTTATTTGGTAATCAAAGTAATATAAATAACCAAGCAATAAATAAAATTGAGGTAAAAAAATCCATTTCAAATTCTAAAAATACCTATAGTTGTACTTCTTTATCGGATTTTATAGTAAAAGAAAGATACAAAGCAAAGGGGCGAAATGCCTGTGGGGCAAGTGTATGAGATGCTTTAATTGCCTTTTGAATAAAATGACTTCCTGAAAATTGAAGAGACTGACATAAATGGGATGAATTTTTAGAAAACCGTTCTGATTTTATTAAAGTACGAATTTCAGATCCTCGTGAGGCTAATCCCGGAGCAATTCTTGTTTATAATAAATGATATTGAAGTTGAGCAAGAAGAGATTATGGACATGTAGAAATTGTAACGAAAGATTGATTTTATTATTGAAAATTTAAAAATATTCCAGGCTGAAGTGTAAAAGATGGATTTACAGGATATGCTTATTATTATGTCTGAAATAATTCTTGAAATAATATTTGATAAATTTAAAGAGCCGTGCAAGCGCGGCTCTTTAATTATTCTGGCATAATATTTTTTATTTGATTTTTTTGTTGGACTTTGACTCCACTATAGAATTAGTCTTGACCACAAGTTTTTCATCTTCTTGTAAAGCAGGAAGATAAATCCTGAAGGTCGTGCCAACACCTGGTCTACTAAGCAACTGTAAAGTGCCATTATGCAGCTTAATAATTCCAAGTGTTGCAGATATTCCAAGTCCCCGGCCTGTGAATTTGGTAGTATAGAATGGTTCAAAGATGCGTTTTTGAGCTTCTTCATCCATTCCACATCCTGTGTCTGATACTTCCATACATATATATTTCTCGGGCGAAATATCTTCTTCAAAATAGTCTTTACCCGAAAAACCATTTTGGGTGAGTCTTACGGTAATTTGGCCCTTATTCTCACCAATGGCCTCTATAGCATTTATAATCAAATTCATAATTACTTCTTGAATCTGATCAATATCGCCGTTAGTGTAAAGTGGCTCTGGATTTTGAGTGAAATTAAGAGAAATGTTAATCTCTATCTTTGGCTTCAGAAGATCAATAGTGTCATTAACCAGCCTCACCAAATCTATCTTTTTTTTCTTAATTGAACCCTTACCAGTACAGGCAAGCATATTTTTACAAATTTCAGATGCTCGCTTTGCAGCATGCCTTATCTGACAAACTCGTTCACTTGTGAGTGATGGATCTGGATGCATAGTAATCATATCACAATTCCCATAAATTACCATCAAAATATTATTGAAATCATGAGCTATGCCTCCAGCCAAAACCCCAAGACTTTCGAGCTTTTGGATTTTATGAAGTCTTTCTTCGAGTTTTTGCTGTTTTTGTTCAAATTCCTTGCGAATTCTGGTATTTTGCAGAGATTTTTTATGACACAATGTTATGTACATTATACCCAATACCAGAATTATCCCATAAAGGGAGATTATCCAAAATAAATTCTTAAGGAATTTGAGTTTATATGGCTTTAATGGTACAGAAATGCTTGTGCCACCACGAATATCTCCAGCTTTGTATCCTTGTTTTGCATGACATTTGAGGCATTTTGTATCAACCAATATTGGTCGCATATACCGGAGATATTCCTCATTTCCAATATATTCTTTAGAGAAATATTCCTTAATATCGCCTTTTTCAAACTTTTGTAAAACAGTTGTTTCCCAGCTATCGGGAGCATTCTCCTTACGAATTGGATTGAGGCTAGTTATGTGACCCAAAAGACCATAACTTTCCTTGTTTGCATCATACACTTTACGAATCATATAAGCAGGATTCATTAATGTAAGATGCTTGCCAGAAGGAGTTATAATATCCCTTTCTGGAACCCCGGAAAGCAGTGGATTTGGTTGGGTTTTTTCTGTAACTTGTACATAAACCCCACCAATCTCATTTCCCCAACGCCTGTAAGCCAAATCTTTATTATGGCTATCACGAGCGACGTCCAGGGCATTTTCTATATTAAATTGATAAGCGTGGTATGCCTCCCATCCAGCAAAACCTACAATCAAAAAAGACCACAAAAGTATTGTCTGGGTTATGGAGAGAAAACTACTTGTTTTTGAATCATTAATGGGTATCAAATTCCCTTGATTCTTCATTTTCGTACCTCCATAAAAGAGTTAATTTTTATATATTTTTATATTTTATAATCTTTGGAAAAATCTATATTAAATAAAAAATATTATGTTAAAGAACACCCTCCTTTTCATAATATTTGTTTTTATATAATTTCATTCGTTTTTAACGAAGAGTTATATTATCTATTTTTTTTGAGAAAAGTCAATTTTTTCTAATTCAACTCAATATCAATATGTTTAATTTCTGGATGTTTTTCTTTGATATTTTTTTCTAGGGCGTCAATTCTTTTACCAATAATTCTAGGAATTCTATCAGCATAATCTACACAAAATTTTAAAAATTCATTGTAATCTTCTTTTATATATTCATACTCATCTTGAAAAAATCAATTATGATTTATTTCTCTCATCAGTGAAGATCCATTAAATTCTGCTTCTACTTTGATAATATAACAATCTATATCGATTACTTCTGATTTAAAATCTATAATTTTTTCTATTAAATTATCTGTTTTTATGGTTTCAATTATATCTTCTTTTAATTCCTCATCTATTCCTCTTCCAAGAAGATAACTTTTATTTTCCATAATCAAAATAATTGCCACAATTCAAAGCAAAATTCAAATTATCAAAGATCAAATTGAATCAAAATAAGTTTTTCCTGTTAAATTTGTAAGTAAAATACTCACAAAAGCTATTAAAACTCAAAATACAGCAACTGAATCTTCAAGTATTACTGCTTTTGAAGCATTATCTGCCTCTTTTATACTTTCTAGTAATCAGTCTTGCCTATCATAAACTGAAATTATAGCTATCAATAAAGTTATAGATTCTACAATAAAAGATATAGCTAAAATTATTAAAACATAAAATGAATTTTCAATAATAATTGGATGTAGGAAATTTTCTATGGAGTGGTAAACGGTAACCCCGGCTCATATAAAAAATATCCCACAAGCTGATAAAATCGCCCGGAAAAATCTTTCTTTTCAATATCAATAAGAGAAATTCGCATCTGCTTTTTTTCTGGATTTTTTGAGTCCCACCATAAGCAAGACTTGGTTTGAAGTATCAGCGACACTATGAATTGCTTCAGAAAATAAAACTCCAGAGCCTGATAAAAAAAATCAGATAAATTTAAGAATCATTATGATAAAATTTCAGATTATAGCGACTGTTACAGCAAATAATCCATGTGTTTTTTTATGGGAGGAAGGCATAAATATTTTATTAAATTTTTATTTAGAGTATAAGTTTTCTCTTTATTGTCAAATTTTTAAAATCAAAAAAATTATTTGATAATAACATTTTTTCATTTCTTTTTAGCTTCTTTTAATTTTTCGCCACACTCTTTATGAATTTGATTTGCACTTAATTTATCTTTAAATTCAACTACTCATCAAGAAAAAGTTAATTTTATTTGCTCTTTTTCTTCTGGCTCTCAAGGTTTTTTGTGCTTTAATTCATATGTTTTACTAGCTTTTTTTCTAAAAGATTCCATTAAATTATACATCTCTTTTTTTCAGATCTGAGATAATACACCAAATTCTTCTCATCATAATCTTAATAAAATTCATTTCTCTCAAAGTTTTTCAGAGAAAAAATCCCTTAGTCTATTACTAAAAAAATTCAAAGCCTTATCTCATACCTCATGAGAATATTGATCATTTATTTGTTTAAAATCATCTAAATCAAACATTGCCATTGAAAATATTTGTCATTTTTCTACAAAATCATTCTTGAATGCAAGAAAAGTTTTTTTGAATAAATGTCTATTTCCTAGTCAAGTAAGTTCATCATAAAAAGCCTTATGAGTCAATTCCTGTGTTTGTATTTTTAAATTAGTAATTTCTTGATTTTTTTCTATAAGTTGAGATGCAAAAAACTGCTGATTTTTGATTGCTTCTCCAATTACATGAAGTGATTGACTACTAATATCAGCACAAATATCATTGTCTGGATTGGTTATTTTTGCAGATAAATCAAGCAGTAATTCCACCGTTTTCTTGGTTTTTTCTACTTGTTCGGCAGTTTGTGCGGTAGATTCAGAAATACTTTTCTCATAATCTTCAGCCATTTTTAATAAATCCTGAATTAATAAAGCAGTTTTATTTTGTTCGGCTTCTACTGCATTTAATAATTCTTGATTTACTCAAGTAACATCGCCTAAATTCCCATTATTCCCCGGTTTTTTATTTACCATATAAGCCTTAAATTAAAGAATATCCCATAAATATATAGTTTATACGAAAAATTACTAAAAAGGCAAGAGCAAATGTATTTACAATTTTATAATTTATGTTGTGATAATGATTAATTTAGAATTTACATTATTTTTAAAAATTCTTCTTCATTAATTCTTAGTTGACTTAAAATTCAAGAAAAAGTTCAATAAGCCAATTCTTTATGATTTGGAATAATAGTTTTTATTCAATTACTTTTTAATTTAATTTTGATATGACTTCATTTTTGAGATAAAATTTCAACTCAAAAAATAACATTAAGTTTTTTGATAAATTCCTTTCAAGAAATATATTTATAATTTGATTTAACCATATTACACAGAAATAGTTGTTAAAAATGACCTAGAATAGACATTTTTATATTCTTTTTCTTTCTCCAAAAATAATTCAGTGGCTTCTTTTATATTAAACAAGGCGTCATCAATACTTTCTCATTGAGAAACTATTCATAAATCAATATTTTTTACAACAAAATATTTCTCTTCTTGAGATATTAAAATATTATAATTATTCATAATTTTATATTTAAAATATAAACTTTTTGAAAAAGTATATTCAACTTAAGTAAAAATCAAAACTATTTAAAATTTAAATCCACAAATAGTACAAAACTTTGATGTTTTTGGAGTTTCTTTTTTACATTTTGGACAGTTTTTAAATTGATGGGCTCCGCAAAATGGACAATAAATTGAATTAGGTGGTAAGTGTTTTCAGCAATTCCAACAATCTCCGTTTGAGAGTCTTTTTTCATCTAATTTATCTCTAGAAAATATCTTCTTTTGGATTATATAAATTACCCCAATCCCCACTAAAATTCAGAATAAAACTAATATATAGTACCAAATAGCAAGTAGTTTAAATGAGACTAAAAATTCTAGAATTTTTTCTATCAATCTTTTTGGAATTATCTCAAAAATAGTTTCAAGAATTTTCCAAAAAATTGGTATAAATGCAATAACCAAAAGATGAGATGAAATAAGACTTTGCACTCAAGAATTTTTGGCGATACTCCTAGAATTCCATATCCAGAAAACTATAAAAAGCGGGAGTAAAAATGCTAATTCCATAAATAGTTTTTTAATTGGATACCAGAATTCCGCTATAGCAAAATCATTTTCTAAAAGCTTCTGTTTTTCGGCATTATTTCAAATTATATAATCCCAAATTCCTTTAAATTTATCATTTGCCAAAATAGTCGTTTGTATATTTTTTATTTCATTATCTAGACTTGCGAGCTCGTCTGTTTTTGAGGATCTTTCCTGTTGAGTTTTAATCGCGTCTGACTCCATATTTGCAATTTTTTCTAAAACTTGAGTGTCATAATTTGATTTAATAATATCGAGCTCATTTTGAATCACATTTCTTTTTTGTTCAAGCTCATTTAAAGAAGTATATAAATCATTAATAGCCGAATTTTTTAAATTTATCTCGTCTAAATAAGTCTTAATTTGCCCACAAACTGGATGAATTTCAGAAATTGGAATTTGATTATAATCATACGAGCTCGGCGCAAATGGAGTATTAAAAACTACATAATTTTTCAAAAGATTTACTTTATTTTCTGGGGTTTTTTGGTCAGCTCCTATAACCAAATCACGACAATTATAAGGAATATAATCTTCGAGCGTTGCCAGTTGTTTTGTGTGATCCTCAAGTCAAGTAAATATCGTAATCAAAATAAAAATATCCAGAAAAATTATCGCTACAAAAGCAAGTTTGCTTATTGGCTCATTTGGAGCCATTTGAGTGAGTTTTGATTTAAGTTCTGTAAACTTATTTTTAAAAGAAAATAGTATCATAAAAAAGAAGTTAAAAAATAAAGCAATTTTTATTTTATTCTTATTTAGTAAAAAATCAAAAACAAAAATAAATTTAGAAAATTTAAAATAATTCATATAATAGGAAATATTATTTTTTAAAATAAAATATTATGAACACTTTACAAAAAATTCAGGTTGTAAATATTAAATGTTGAGGTTGCGCAAATACGGCTACTAAAGCTCTAGAAGCCTTGTGAGCTACAGACATTTCAATTGATATTCCCTCTTGATCTATTGAATATAATTTTAGTTGAGACAGAAATACTGTAGTTGAAAAACTTTGTTCACTTGGTTATCCAGAAGTTTGATCTGAGGCTGCAAAAAGTTTTATGAGAAAGGCTGTTAGTTATACTTCTTGTGCAATTTGAAAAATGAAATAATTATGAAAAAATCAAATCTAATATTTTTTACATGAGAAAATCTGGTTTTTCTAAACAGAGATCTTTTAAAATGGATTTCTCTTTTTACCGAAAAACATTGAGATTTTAATATTTCTAGATTTTCAAGCGATAATATTTCTAAAATAAATATCTCAGCCGAACTCACTACAATGCCCTTTTTGGGTTCTCATAGATTAATTATTCTTGAATGATTTCCAAGTAAAGCTACAGAAAAGACAGAAGATAGTACAAAAGTAATACAAGAATTCAAAAATTTTGACGAAATTATTTTGGAAAATCTGGACAAAATTCCAGATAATAATATTTTGGTTTTTGTCGAAAGTGCGCCAGATAAGAGAAAATCTCTCTATAAGAAATTACTTGAAACAGCTCAAGTAAAAGAATATAAAAATATTGAGTGAGAGGAGCTTAGAAATTATATCAGATCTAGACTTATAAATATAGATAGCAGTGCCATTTCGAAGCTAATAAATTACAAAAATTCATCTCTAAATAAAATAGAAGCTGAAATTGATAAGCTTCATTTATTTAAGATGAATGATAGAATTACAGAAGATGATATTAGAAATTACGTAATTCCAGAAATAGAAATATCAATTTTTGAGCTAACTGATGCTATCCAAGAACTAAATTCAATGAAGTGAATTTCATCACTAAAAACAATTTTGGATAGCAATAGTATTTTTCAAGTCTTTTCTGTTATAATGTCTAATTTAAGGAATTTTTTGTATATAAATTTTTTACTTGAAAAGTGATTTAAAAAAGATGAAATAGTGAGTGTTCTAAAAATTCATCCATTTCTAGTAGAAAAGACAAGAAATGTTAGAAATATTTGAGTTTTAAAGTCTCTTTTTGCTAATTTATTAAAAATAGACAAACAGTCAAAAACAGGAGAATTGATTTGAGATTGAGAAAATGCACTAAGACTTGCACTAGAAAAAGAAATTTTAAATTTGAAAAAATAAAAAAATAAATAAAATGACTGAGTTTATTAATAATTAATTATATTTATGGTTGCTAAAAAAGTTACAAAGGATACAAAAAAGAAAGTTGCGCCAAAGAAAAAAGTGGTTGCAAAAAAGGTAGAAACAAAAGAAATTAAAGCCAAAGAAGTAAAAAAAGTTACGCCAAAAGTTGAGAATACAGAAGTAGAAACTGTAATGGATAAAAAAGTAAAATTTAACAAAATTTATACTATTTTTGGAGTTGCTGTTTTAATTTTAATTTTGGCATTTTATTTTTTCTGAAATTGAAAGAGTCCAAAAAATTGAGAAGTTTCAGGAGTTGCAACTTCTACAACTTGACTAGAAACTACTTCTGCACCTTCTTCAACTCCTGTTTGAGATACAGTTCAAACTTGAAATACAGTTAAAGTTGATTATGTTTGAAAACTTGAAGATGGTACAATTTTTGATTCATCGCTTGAAGAATTTGCTAAAAAAATGAAAAATTACGACCCAGCATCTGGTAGAAAATATGAACCACTTGAATTTCAAGTATGAGCTTGAAATATGATAAAATGATTTGATGCAGGAGTTGTGGGAATGAAATTATGAGAAAAAAAGACCTTAACAATAGCTCCAGCTGACGCTTATGGAGAAAAAACCATTACTCAAGAAGTTCCACTTTCTAATTTACAAGACGTTATCACTCAAGAAGTAGAAAAGAAGAATTTCGCTGATACAATCACTCAAGAAGTACCTGTAGAAATGCTTTGAGAAAAATGAAAAGACTTAAAAGTAGGAGAGCAGATAGATGTGAGCTGAGTTAAGTGAACAGTAAAAAGTTTAAACTGAACTGGAGTTACTCTTGAAATAGTTAATGACTCTAATCCATTTTATGGTAAAAAATTAGTTGTGGGATTAGAATGAGAATACCAATGAAATAAATTAGTAATCAAAAAAATTGATGACACAAATGTAACTCTTGAAATCCAAAACAAACAAAATCCATTTTACGGTAAAAAATTAATTGTAGGTCTTGAATGAACTCTACCAAACTGACAAAAAGTAAAAATTATAGAGTTAAATACTGACAGTGTAAAAGTTGAAATGAACAATCCACACGAACTTGCTTGAAAGACATTAATTTTTGATGTTGAAATAAAAGAAATTAAATAATTAAAATGAAAATTCATATTCTCACTCTTTTCCCAGAATCTTTTGAAAGTTATTTCAAATCAAGTATTATTAAAATTGCAATAGACAAGAGATTATTTGAGCCTTTGTTCTATAATATTTGTGATTTTTCTGTTAGAAACACTAGAAGAGTTGATGACAGGCCTTATTGATGATGAGCTTGAACTTTAATCTCAATAGAACCTCTATATAAAGCCATTTCTCATATTGAGAATAAGTATTGAAAGCTTAAAAAAATCTATCTGACTCCTGGATGAAAAATTCTAAATCAAACTAAATTAGAAAAATTTGCAAAAAGTGAAAAAGATATTATATTGATTTGCGGTCATTACGAATGAATTGATGAGAGATTAAAAGAAATTTTCCATATTGAAGAAATTTCAATTTGAAAATATGTTCTAACTAGTTGAGAATTAGCTTCTATGGTACTTATTGATGGAATTGTAAGACTACTCCCTTGAGTAATTAGTGATAAATCACTCATTGAAGAATCATATAGTGCGAGTCTAAAAGGCAAAAAAGAATATCCACAATACACCAGACCCGAAGAATTTATGTGACATAAAGCACCCAGAGAACTTCTTAGCTGAGACCCAAAACTAATCCAAAAATGGAAAGAAGAGAAACTCAACTGTCATTTCGAACGAAATGTAATGTAGTGAGAAATCCCTTTTAAAATCACTCATTTGCAAATAAGATTATATAAAAAGGGATTTCTCGTTGCACTCGAAATGACAGAACGGAATAGGAATGACATAACTAGAATATTAACTTATCTACTAACTTTAAATTTATTATGGATTTCGTAAATTATATCATCGAAGGTTTCGTTTGATTTTATGAGCTAATTATTTCAAATATAACGCTTGATTGAATTATTAAATTTGCAATTTTGTATTTTTTTATAATCTGGTGAGCCTTTATAATTTGGGTTGTTAAAGATATTACAAATAGAACCACAAATATTTTAATACAAGTTTTATCAATTTTAATTGTAATACTTTTTACTCCAATATTTTGACTTCCAATTTATCTACTTATAAGACCTAGAACTACAATTTTTGAGAAATATTATGAGGAAGAAACTCAACTAGAAAGCGAAGAAGAGGACGAAGAAATAGAGGAAATAAAAGAAATAAAAAAAGAAATTTTAAAATGTCCGCATTGCAACAAACATATTGAAAATGATTTTCAATTCTGTCCATATTGTAAAGAAAAATTAACAAAAAAATGTGAAAAATGCAATAAAGATATTAAGATATATTGGAGTAACTGTCCATACTGTGGAGAGAAAGAAAAAGAAGAAAAGAAAATAGAGAAAACTGATTGAAAAGAGAAAATTAAAGTGAAAGTAGAGAAAGTAGAGAAAGAAAAGGAAGAGAAATAGTTTTATAATAAAATCCTACATTTGACTTTTTTCTAAAAACCATATACTTAAATTTATCAAAGATAAGCAAGAGTAAAAAGAATTTTTCTTTTTACATCTTTAATTATAATTTAAACTATTTTAATGACAGGTAAAGACCAAAATGTAGATGATTATTACTCTCAAATTCAAGTAAAATCTGGGGATAATACTGATAGTAAAAAACCAGTTTTAAAGCTAAAAATAAAGGCTAAAAAAGTGGAAGAAGAAACTACTCCAAAAGAAGAGATAGCTATTATTGAAGAGAAAAAAATTGAAAAACAATTTAAGGTAAAAACACCAACAAATGTAATTTCTTTTGAACCTAGAAAAGAAGTAAAACCAGAAGAAAAAAAGGTTTTTCATTCTAACTTCCAGAAACCAAGGCCAGAATTTAATAGACCCTCTTGAGATAGACCATTTTTTAAGAGGCCAGAAAATCAAGAAAATAGACAAGCTAAACCAGGAGAAGCTACTCAAACTAGGCCTAGTTTTCAGGCTCCTTTAAGTAGTCCAAAATTTACTCCTCAAAAAAAGGAATTTGGATTTAATAAAAAACCAGGTGGTAAATGAGCTTTTGGTAGCCAAGATGACTATTTATCTAGAAAATTTTGACAAAAAAGATGATTAAAAACAAGATGATTTGTAGAAGATGATGGGTCTTTTAGAAGATCTAAAAAATCAAAAGAATGAAAAAAAGAAAAAAATGTTGAAGAGATTAAACAAATATTAGTTGATAGAACTGGTCAAAATATTCCAATTTGAGATTTTTTGACTGTAAAAGAATTTTCAGACAAAATAGGAGTGCCAATTTCAAAATTAATTCAAGAATTCTTGAAAAATTGAATGATGGTAAATTTAAATTCAAAAATAGATTTTGATACTTGTTTTATATTGGCTGAAGCTTTTGATATTAAGGTTATTAGAGACAAGGACCAAGAAGTTTCTATGGCAAGTATTTTAAAATGAAATATTTCTGACTTGACTAAAAATGAAGATACTGATAAATTAAAAGAAAGGCCACCAATAATAAGTATCATGTGACATGTAGATCATGGTAAAACCTCAATATTAGACTACATTCGTAAAACGGCAGTGGCTTCAGATGAAGCTGGATGAATTACTCAAAAAATCTGAGCATATCAAATAGAAAAGAACGGTAAAAAAATAACTTTTCTTGATACTCCGGGTCATGAAGCTTTCTCTATAATGAGAGCGAGATGAGCTAAATTAACAGATATTGCGATAATTGTAGTCGCTTGAGATGAATGAATTAAACCTCAGACAATAGAAAGTATAAATCACGCAAAAGAAGCTTGAGTTCCAATAATTGTTGCTGTTAATAAAATGGATAAAGCTTGAGCAAATCTAGATTTAGTAAAATGACAATTAGCAGAAAACTGATTACAACCAGAAGACTGGGGATGAAATACGGTTGTAGTACCAGTTTCAGCTCACACTGGACTTTGAATTGATACTTTGCTTGATATGATAATTTTAACGACTGAAATGCAAGAACTCAAGGCAAATCCAGACAGATCTGCAATAGGAACAATAATTGAATCACATCTTGATGCGAAACTCTGACCTTTGGCAACTGTGCTAGTAAATACTGGTACTCTAAATAAATGAGATTTTATAACTTGTGCTGGAGCTTATTGAAGAGTAAAATTCCTAAAAGATTTTAAATGAAAAAATATAGACTCAGCCTGACCGTCTACTCCAGTACTATTGTCTTGATTAAGTAGTGTAGTTGAGGGTTGAGATATTTTACAAGTAGTTGCAGATGCACTTACTGCCAGACAAAAAACATCTGATTATAATATAGCAAAATCATCAAAAAGTATTAATAAATTTGAACATGCATCACTTGAAATGCTTCTAAATAGAATAAAAACTTGAAATCTAAAACAATTAAAAATTGTATTAAAAGCTGACTCAAACTGAAGTCTTGAAGCGATGAAAGAAGCTTTATATAAGCTAAATACTGCTGAAACTCAAATTCAGTTAATTCATAGTTGAGTATGAGATATTAATGATAGCGATGTGCTTATGGCTTGAACAAGCCAGGCAATTTTGGTTTGATTTAATGTGTGATATGTATGACAGGCGAAAAATATTTTATCTAATTCAAAAATTGAGGTAATTAATAAGAAAGTAATTTACCATATTTTAGAGAAAATTGAGCTTATTATGACTTGAATGATAGATATAAAACACGATGATCTGGAACTTGGAGAAGCAAAAGTGAAACAAATCTTCTTTACTGGAAAAGATAAGCTCGTGCTTTGACTTGAAGTATTAACTTGAAAAATAGAGAATAGAGCCAAGATTAGAATAATTAGAGATGGTAAAAAAATCTGAAATTGAGAAGTGGCAAGTCTAAAATCTTGAGTGATGGATACAAATGAAGTCGAGGCGTGAGAAGATTGCTGAATAGCCTTTAAATGAGACCTAAAAGTGGAAGTCGGGGATGTTTTAGAAATATTTAAAGTAGTTCAAAGAAAGTAAAATTTGACATTAAAGAGTTTTTTTATAAGATAGTCGCACTTTATTTATTTTTAATCAGGGAGAATTAATATGCTTATTTACGCTTTTAAGAAAAAAACTGAATCAAACGAAAAACTTATACTAAGATATAAGAAAATGTTTTTTCAGACAAGAGTTGCCAACAAACTAAGAAACGAGAGATATAATGTTCGTGACTTATCTAAAAGAAAAATTAGAGAAAAAGCTATAATTAGAGAAAATTATAGATTTCTTAATAAAAAATAATATTATAAGCTATTAAAAAATGCCCTTTACAGGGTATTTTTTATTTTAGAACTAAATTCTATTTATGATACAATTAATAATAGTAACAGATGGCTTTTCTCATTTTGAGAAAGCAATTAATGAATATATAAAGAGATTAAATAAACTTAAAATTATCAAAATAAAAAGTGAAAAAAGTACCGAAAAAAACCGCATAATATCTGAAGAAACTAAATCTATAAAACAAGTTCTTGAAAAAGAAAAATGATATAATATTTATCTAGATATCGCTTGAGAAAGCTTAAGTTCTCTGGAATTTCACAATACTATCGAAAAATTATTTTTACATAATCCAAAAATTAATATAATAATTTGAGGTGCTTATTGAATTGACGACAAAATTCTAGACCCATTAATTAACAAAAAACTATCTTTAAGTAAAATGACTTTTCCACATTCAATGAGCCTTCTTATAATTTTAGAACAAATTTATAGAATAGAAAATATTAAGAAAAATACTTGATATCACCATTAATATGAAGCAAATTTTTGAAAATAAAATAATTTGAGTAGACAAAAATTTTTTTGATAATAAATTTTTGTTTTATTTGCCAGCTAATTCAAGCTGTGATTTTGAAGTTGATATGGCGAAATTATTACTTCCTTATAAAAATGAAAACCTAGATTTTAAAAAAGATTATAAAATATGGAATCAGGTTTATTCGCCAAAAGATGAGCTTAGAATTTTTGAGGAAATTGTAGAAAAAACTCTGAAAGAAAATAAAAAAATACATTTTGAAAATATAAGTCTTCTTGAAGAGGTTCAAATAATTAAAGATCTTTATCTTGATTTAGGCTATTTTAACGAGAGTTTAAATAGATTTGAAATAGATTTCAAAAATGCCCCAGTTACAATTGGAGCTAATATTTCTAATTTAATTTATAGTTTTAAAGATTATAATAAACTCAGAGATTCTATATTTTTCATTCCACCACCTCGTGAACCAAAACACCAGAAAGCCCTTAAAAATGCACTAAACTCCTGAATAATTTCAACAATTAAAATATCTGAGGAAAGCAAGAGACCGGTCTTCTCAAAAAAGACCGGTCTCTGAGTTGAGGAAATTCTAGTAAAGTGAAAAAATATTGAATTCTTGAAGGAACTAATAGATGAAGAAAAAATAAATCTCTTAAAACTCTGAAGAAGTCTCTATTTTAATTATGAGAATATTTGATATCACCTAGATAAAACTGAAATTATAATTGAGATTTAAAAAAAGAGGCCTTAGGCCTCTTTTTTGAGTCCAGCATTAAGAAATGCTTGTTCCATCTCATTTTCAAATTCTTGTTGAATTTCTTTCATAAGTATTAATTCTTTAATTTTGTCTTTATTTCTTAGAGTTCTATTTTGATCATTTCTCACCAATAAAAATCAATATATATATGGAGCTACAAAATATAAAGCCACATAAACAACGAGTGATATAACCAAGATTATAAGTAAAATTAAGTCAAAATTAGCTGAAAAAATATCAAAACTAAATTTATTTAATCTCGTAAAATCATATATAAAATCAAATGTTAATCACATAATATTGTAGATTAGAAAAATAATTATTTAACTTCTTTAATTTCTCAAAACACTATCATCCTATTAAGTGTAGTTCAAACTGGCCAACAAGTCATAAGGCTTATTTCTCTTTTCCCTCAATCTCTTTTTAGAACTTTTACATCTCCAGGTCTTACAACTTTCTTTTCAGTAATTGTATAGATAAACTTTTTTTGGTTATAATAAACAATTATTTCATCTCAAAAATTAAGATTATCAAGTAGTGCAAATACGTCGTTATAATCTCATTTTGACCAAGGATAATTTGAACTATGTCAGAATATAAATGCATTTCAGAGACTTCCGGGAGTGGCTGTTCCTGGATATCTCAATATTCATTTTTCAAGCTCTTTCATAAATAAGTCTTGTAAATTCTCAAAATTCAATCAAGATTTATTATTTACATCAACTAGTGGTATATTTTTTCCTAATTTTGGGATTATAATTCTATTTTCATAAGGAGTTACTTCAAGATCTAGAGATATTTTATCATCAAAAGAAACTAATTTTTTTGGTGAAAAATATGTATCTTTAACTTGGTCTATATTTTCTTCCTCCATTTTTTTCTTTAATTTTGCTTCTTTTTTAGCTAAATCTTCCGAACTTAGGGAATCAGCAAATACTTTAATTTTTGAATCATCCATAGCATCAAGTATTTCACGAGAAGAATTTTTTAAATAATTTGGATTAATGTAATTATAGGCCATTTTAGAATATGCGCTATAGTTTGAAATTCCAAGTAAAATGAAAAATACAATTATAGATACAAAAATATAATGACTTACAAAATTTACTTTTTGTTTAATTTTTAATTTTGAAAGAACCAATCCAAGTCATCCTTTTCTTTTTTCTAAATAAATATCATCAACTCTTAAACTACTTTCCTCAAGACCTGAAAATATTGTTTCTCAATTTGTTTGTACTTCTTGCACTTGATTTTCCTCAATAACCACACTTTCTTCCACAGAAGAACTAAGGCTTAAATCCTCATCTAAATGACTAATTATATCAAAAATATCTACTTCATTTATAGAAGTTTCAGCTTCTAAAAGTTCAGAAAAATTATCTGTTTCTATCTCACTCATTTTGTATTTGTTTTATAAAATATTTGTATTTGTTTTATTTGGTACACTTACAATATCATATTTTTTTAAATCAGTCAAAAAAATTGCAAAATTTAATAAAACCGCTTAAAAACGGTTTTATTAAATTGATTTTTAAAGGTATTTTAATAAGGTACTACAGGTAAACTAGAACTAAAATCAGAAGTCCATCTAGCAATTCATTTAGAAATACGAAGTTCATCTATATATCATTTATGTGGAGAAAAATAATTTTTATCATTTCATATCCATAATCCTGTAGGATTATATGTCTTAGTACTTGTAAAACCTCACTTATTTATTCAATCTACATAAAATTTTACATTTGATCATTCTCTAATCAAGGCTACATGATGCCATCCATTAATTGGAATAATATAAGTACTATCATTATATTGTATATCATCCCAAACAGAAATTTTTCAATCACCTTTTACTACTAATGATAATCTGGTTCATTCGGTAAATGCCAACAATGCACTGTAGCCAGAATTTATATATTTAATATTAACCCACATATCTATTGTAAAGTTTCAATCTAATGTCCAATCTTCACTATCGGGTACAGATATATAATCATCAACTCAATCAAAATAAAAAGATCAAGTTCAAAATTTTTTATCAGTTCAAGTAAATGACATTCATCAATTAGCGGTAAGTGTATAATTATTGGTACTACTATCTTTTAAGCTTTCTCCATGTAACAATAATTTAGTATAGCTATCAGGTCAAGTTACAGCCACACTTCCGCTTTGTCCAATCACTGTTCCTCAATTAACAACAACTTTTTCTATTGTAGATGTATCAAATCAAAGACTTGTAAAAGTTCAAGATTGTG
>AMFJ01000311.1_pt1 | contig 31523 bp, 31 predicted proteins | sample 427208 | NCBI WGS metagenome assembly AMFJ01 (sample SAMN02954298, study PRJNA114691) | groundwater metagenome | biome: aquatic; feature: subsurface aquifer; material: sediment; isolation source: subsurface aquifer sediment | place: USA: Rifle, CO | collected 2008-08 | reverse complement strand
AGCCATAGCTGCTTGTAAATCTATATGAGAATGATATCATCTCATTACAGAGAACGAATGGATGACCATTTCTAGGAATTTAGAACAAGTACCCGCTAATTGGTCTTCTAATATTACTTGATCCGGATATATGTTCAATTGACACAATAATAGTAATCCTTGAAATATCCTCACAGGAAGCACTAATGATTCTGATTGATTGTTTTGAATGACATGATGATTCTGAAATACTGCATTTGCTAATAATAAACGCACACTTAGCTTATCAAACTGAAAGGTTATCTGGGATCTTGCAGGAAATGTTTGGGAACATGTAAATAAAGCCAATTCTCTTGATTGAACAAACTTCGATAATTGAACAATCATGGTTTCAAATGTCTGTACTTGAGCTACCTGATATTACTCATTTGGTTCCTGAGATTCCAGTCCTCCTCCTTGATGAGCTTGTAATTGGGTAAATTGATATTCATATTCGATTATCTGACCTAAAATTACTAGCTTGAATTCTGATAATGGGATCTGAAGGTTATATTCCAATACGGCAATGCTTTCAAATAATATTTTTTATCGCGGTCGTGACTGGTTAGGCGGCGGGGGAATATATATGTTAGCTATTTGAGCGGATAGTTTATCTTGAGGTACAACAGGTTTCCGTTGTGCAAAATAACTAAATTTATTATTTATTTTATTTTAATTATATGTTGAATTTAAAACAAGGCAATGAAAAGTGATTCACTCTCGTTGAACTCATAGTAGTAATAGTCATACTCTCAATACTGGCAACGATAGCATTCCTCTCTTTCTCCTCGCAATCCTGAAGCGCCAGGGATTCCACCAGGCTATCCGACATATCGTCCATAAAGAAATGAATGGAGATGTATAACGTATGATCTTGACTGTATCCTACCCCTGACAAACCTACATCATTCACTTATTCCTGAGGAACAATCTGGAACCAATGAACCCTATGAGATACTGCATATAAGCTTATCCAGAAAACCTTGTCAAAGAAAGTCAAAGATCCCCTCAAAGATTCAGAATATGATTATTCTCTGGCATCCAACAAAAGGGAATACCAAGTCGCCTGAAACTTTGAGAATCCAACTTCACTTCAAAGGAATTATAATCCATTCCAATCCTCAACTCTCAATCCTCAGCTCTCAGCCCTCTGATGAACTTGAACCAATGTCTACATCTCTTGAAATTACAATTGAGTCCTTCTCAAAGTATTTACTTGAAGCACTTACTATTTCGTGCCGACTCCAACCTTGTTCTGATTGAATGCCAATTGAACATGAAATGTAATATATGATAATACATTCTGATCATGAAAAGATATCCTTCCTTGAATCAACAATGTGGCGATATTTGATTCGTCTAAAGTCTATTCTACTTGATCCGACAATCTATGAAGCACAGACATAACAAATCTTATGAATACTGTCAAGGCAGCATATTCAACTTGAAACGTCACGACTCCTGCAGTCCAAGCGATAGTCAATGCAAGCTGAGCAGAACTCGTCAATATCTGAAATTGACTTGTTAAGAATAGCTTGTGAGGCGCAGGTCAAAGCAATTTACAATCTACAACCAATTGATGCTTAAATCAGCCTAATTATAATAATGCAAATTTTGTAATTTGATTGCCTGTCCAGACTAATCAGATTTGGCAGAATACAAGTTCTTGAAATGCGTGTTATTTTTCTTGTATTAATTGAACCATTTGGAATTGAAGTAATAATTGTATTGCAGATAGTTCAAACACGGTCTTGCTTTTGCATTTTGAAAATAATCTTGTAAATGCGTGAACAAATACTTGAGAAGTTTTCAATAATTGAATGTCTTTCACATGATGAAAATTCTGAAAATCATGAGATTTTGATTGAATAAATGACTATATTAATATTCCAGACAGCAATGATTGGAGTTTTTGAACATGAGATTTTACTATCGATACTTGGTTTAACTTAAAGGCTTTAAGCAATGACAACGCAAATCAGATGTTCTTCATCCAAAGAATTGATGGATTTAATGCGATAGCCTTATATTATCTAAATGAAAGCACTTCTTGATGACATCAGATCAGGTGAGTATGGTATGGATCTTATCCGACTAATATGGTTGAATTATTCAGAGTAACTTCTGTAAATATCAACGAATGGAAACATCTGGCCTTTATAAGAAATTCTTGATCGAATTCTCTATACTTGAATTGAGTTAAAATGTGAGCATCAATAACTAATGCTAATTCCATGCCGAATTTAACTGGAAATTTAGAAATTTGAAGGCATCCTATTTATACTTCTTTCTTAAATGGAATGTTGGATGAATTCAGAATAGTAAAATGAAAAGCTGTTTGGACATCAAATTTTACTCCACCCACATCGCCTTACTAATCAAAATGCACTTTAACATTACAACATTTTAAATTTCAACAAAAATTAATGAATTACCCCCCAAATTCACCTTATTAACATGTTTATAAAATTTACTTGATTTCCAATTTAATATATATTATTATGTATACGATATTTTATAATTAATTTTAAATTATGCCCAACACAAAAAAAATATCATTCTCGTCTTATTATTCAGCCTTCACCCTAGTAGAGCTGATAGTAGTTATAGTAATACTCGCTATACTAGCTACTATAGCATTCCTATCTTTCTCAAGCCAATCATCTTCAGCCAGAGATTCTACTCGTATGAGCGACCTATCCAACATATCCAAATGACTATGAGTATTCAATGCCTTAGGATGAAAATATCCTATTCCTGACAAATCGGTAAGCATATATTCCTGAACCACTCTGATATGATATCAATGAGAAGCATGAAGTAAACTGCTCGGAATGTTAAAGTTATCTGCCTGATGATGAAAAGATCCTTTGGGAGGAACCTACTATACATATAATATCAATAACACCCGAAACAAGCATCAGCTGCTTGCTTTCTTAGAGAATCAATCATCATTTCAATTATGATATAATCCTTTTGATGTAATATCAGACTCCTTTGCTACAGATTATACGAATAGATATCCTTATGAGAAATGAGATACGCTATGAATATTATTAGCACAAACCTGAACCACTTCGAATCCTATATATACTCCTATTCAAGATATTCCTTCTATCCAGACCTCCACTTGATTTACTATTACAGATACTTCTCAGACTACTTGAAAGATTATCATCAGCGATAATGCCGTAAGTTCTACTTGAGTGAGTACCAGTGCTGTTATTTGATATACGACTCCTGTGAATCCAATTCCAGTAGCACCAGTAGCACCAACTGTAAAGGCAGAAATTTCTAATAATGATTCAAATCTTATTTTACTTTGGCATTTTAATGAGAGTGCTTGAAGTATTGTATATGATAATACTGGTGGCACTAATGTTGCAGCAGACAACTGAACTTTAAATTGAGCAATATGGGACACTTCTAATAAGATTGCCTGAGCAGCATCTCTCACATTTGACTGAATAAATAACTTTGTAAGACTCAGGAATCATTGACGAGATTGAGGTTCGGAATTCTATCCTTCTAATAATTATTCCATAACTGCCTGGGTAAATTTCAATAGCGGCACAACAAATAAAGATATAACCGGCGCAGGATGAAGAATGACTTTTGGTATAACTTCAGATAATAGATTGTATTATTGGGAGTATCCATATTATTATAACGGTGCTAATTGAGGTTCATTATATTCTTCAGGATATATATCAGAAAAAGCATGGCATCAGGTTGCGATGACAAAAAGCTCAACTCTAGGCCTCTCATTATATGTGGATTGAGTTTTAGCTGCTTCTGCCCCAGGTGATACGCCGAATTGGCTGACAGCAAATACAGGTAATGCCATCTGATACAATGGAAACCCAGATTACATGTATTGATTCTTCAGCTGAATGATAGATGAATTTGCCGCTTATAATCGAGTATTGACATCAACGGAAATACAAAACCAATACCAGTTGTTAAAATAATCTTAATTAGCAAATTTGTGCTTAAAAATAATAAAAATGCCTTCACCCTCGTAGAACTCATTGTAGTAATAGTGATTCTCGCAATACTCGCAACCATAGCATTCCTTTCTTTTTCTTCCCAATCCGGTTCTGCAAGAGATTCCACAAGACTGTCGGACATATCATCCATAAAGAAATGAATGGAGATGTATAATCTAAATTCATGATATTATCCTAATCCGGACAATTCAGTGGAATTCACCTATTCAGGATGAACAATATGGAACCAATGAACCCTATGAGATTCTGCATACAGGCTCATACAGAAAACCCTATCCAAGAAAGTGAAGGATCCTCTCAAAGATTCTGAATACGATTACTCCCTTGCATCAAATAAAAGGGAATACCAAGTAGCCTGAAACTTTGAGAATCCAACGTCATTTGAAAAAACCTATAATCCATTCGAATCCGATTTCCTAATCTCTCAGTTCTCAATTCTCAATTCTCCTAATGCGAATGCATTAGGCTGAACTTGAACTAATGTATACATCTCTTGAAACTACAACTGAGTCCTTCTCAAAGTATTCACAGGTTCCACTTATTATTTCATTCCTACTCCGACATTATTCTGACTGAATCAGAATTGAACCTGAAATGTGATATATGACAACACATTCTGATCAGGAAAAACCCTTCTTCCTTGAGTGAACAATGTGGCGATATTCGATTCAAGCAAAGTATATTCGACCTGATCCGATAATCTATGAAGCACAGACATAGATAATCTGATGGCAACGATCAAAGCGGCATATGCAACCTGAAATGTAACCACTCCTGCAGTCCAGGCTATAGTAAATGCGACATGAAGTGCTCTAGTTGATTTATGAAGCTGACTTGTCAAGAATAGCTTGTGAGGATGAAGCAGCAGCAATGTATCAACAACTCAGGAGTGTGGTAATTGAACTATATGGAGCGGTAATTCTTGCATTTCTTCAGGCACAGTTCTTCTTTTGCATTTGGATAATAATCTTCTTAATTCATGATTTAATCAAGGAACAATTACAAATAATAATTGAGCCGCTTTTTCAGGTTGAAAATTCGGTAGTGCATTAAGCTTCAATTGAACAAATCAGCATATTTCTATTGCAGATAGTGATGATTGGTATTTGATATGAGATTTTACTATTGATTTTTGGGCAAAGTTTAATTGAGGAAGCTGATTTTGAGCTATAACTCAATGAGATTGATATTCATCTTTCTGATATATTTTTTATAATGCCCCTCCTTGGAAATCAATTTTTTGAATGTCAACAGCATGAAATACTTGGGATTTCAGCTCTAATTATATAACAACATGAACTTCAGATTGATCATGGTCACATTATGCTGTCACAAGAAGCTGAAGTGTAATTTATATGTATGCAAATTGAGTCAATACTTATTCTTGAACTACCAGTGTAGTGCCTTACAATAGCTCAGATGCCTTAAGGATCGGTTTATATCAGAATCCTTCAAATAGCGATTACAGATGGTTAAATTGATTGATTGATGAGGTTAGGATAATCAAATGAAAAGCTTTATGGACATGAAATTTCACCCCCCCAAATTCACCTTATTAACATGTTTATAAAATTTTATACTTGATTTCCAATTTAATATATATTATTATGTATACGATATTTTATTATTAATTTTAAAATCATGCCCAACACAAAAAACAACACCTATATCACTGCCTTCACTCTAGTGGAACTCATTGTAGTCATAGTCATACTTGCCATACTCGCAACCATAGCATTCCTTTCTTTCTCTTCACAATCCGGTTCAGCTAGAGATTCCACAAGACTTTCGGACATATCATCCATAAAGAAATGAATGGAGATGTATAATGTTTGATCTTGACTATATCCTTCTCCTGATAATCCTACATCCTTCACTTATTCCGGATGAGCAATATGGAACCAATGAACATTATGAGACAAAGCATATAAGCTTATACAGAAAACCCTATCCAAGAAAGTAAAGGATCCTCTTAAGGATTCAGAATACGACTATTCTCTCGCCGCCAACAAAAGGGAATACCAAGTGGCCTGAAATTTTGAGAATCCTACATCATTTGAAAAAAACTATAATCCGTTCGAATCGGATTTCCTCATCTCTCAGTTCTCAATTCTCAATTCTCCTAATGCGAATGCATTAGGTTGAACTTGAACTAATGTCTATATCTCTTGAAATTATAATTGAGTTATGCTTAAGGTATCCACCTGAAGTTTATATTATTTTGTTCCTGCTCCGACATTATTTTGAATCAATCCGAATAACCAACCATCACTATCCTATGATAATACGTTTTCATCTTGAAAAATAATTCTTTCTTGAGTTAATAATTATGCAAATTTTAATTCAAATTTTATTTATTCAACTTGATGAACTGATCTTTCAAACACTGACATCGGCAATTTGATGGCCAAAATCCAATTAGCCTACTCAGGCTCAAATATAAATACACCTTCTATACAATCATTGACTAATGCGACTTGAAGTGCACTTATCGATCTCTGAAGTTGACTGATAAAAAACAGTTTATGATGATGAAATTCTAAGCCTACCGAAAATCAGGAAGTGAATTGACCTGTTGTTGTGCTAACATGATCCATTGAATCAAATCCATGAATAAGCTGCAATAATATCAAAGCCTTAATTCCTTCAAGCACAGATTGAACTTATTGGATAAAACCAAATTCGAATAACGCTTTTCAGGCATATTGTGATATGAGTACAGATTGAGGAGGATGGACTCTGGCCTTATGAGTCAATACATCAGATTGAAATAATGTAAATTATGAGAATGATAATTTCTGGTCATCCGATTCATTTTCTATGTGAAACATTTCTAACCCTTATTCAACTGACTATAAAAATGCAAAAGTTTTTCAATGATATGATATTTGAACTAAATTGCTTGTTAAGATAACAAACACAAGCAATAATCTTATAGCATGGAGATCTTATAATCTTGATTGAGCCAATACAACTCTTTGGACATATTTTAATGCATGAAATTCAATCGGATTTACGAGTTCATCAATTTCAAATTATTGAATAGCTTCTCTCGACTCAAGAGAACCGATAATTTATTCTTGAAATAATCTTTCGGTGAATTCAAGAAGAAATACAAATGACCTTGATAGGATTTCCATCTGATGAACGTCTTCAAACAATTCCTGATGATGATTATGAACTTGGTATGACGATACATCAGATAGGCAAAGGCCAAGAGCTGATTGACAGCTTCTAAACTGCTCTTGGGCAGGTAATGAAGGATGCAGAATTTGAAATGATTACGATACTGCAAACGCAAATGCTTGATGGAATTTATGATCTGGCATCAGTTATAATTATACGATTTTCATTAAATAATTTATCCTCTTCTTAGCTATCGGCAATCCCTGTTTTAAATAAGTGGTTTATAATATGCAATATATATTTTTAAATAATAATTAATGTTCAATACAAAACAATCAGCCAAAGCCTTCACCCTAGTGGAACTCATTGTAGTCATAGTGATACTTGCAATACTTGCGACAATAGCTTTCCTTTCTTTCTCTTCCCAATCTTGAAGTGCAAGAGATTCTACCCGCCTTTCCGACATATCATCCATTAAGAAATGAATGGAGATGTATAATGTATGATCGTGACTCTATCCGACTCCAGACAATCCAACATCGTTCACATATTCCTGAGGAATAATATGGAACCAGTGAACATTGTGAGATACTGCATATAAGCTCATACAGAAAACACTTTCAAAGAAAGTGAAGGATCCGCTCAAAGATTCGGAATACGATTATTCCCTTGCTTCCAACAAAAGAGAGTATCAAGTAGCTTGAAACTTCGAGAATCTTACTTCATTCGAGAAAAATTTTAATCCATTTGAATCGAATAGACTCAGCCCTCAATTCTCATTTCTCAATTCTCCAAATGCGAACGCATTGTGATGAACATGAGTAAATGTATACATTTCAGGCAATTATAATTGAATATTGTTAAAGGTATTAACGGGATCAACTTATTATTATATTCCGACCCCTACTTTATTTTGAAAATTTTCTACGGGACAAAGCTTAATTTCTTATGATAATAGTTTTTCAAGTTGAAGGATAATATTGCCATGAGTGAATCAGGCTGCCAACTTCATCAATACAAGCATTTACTCTACATGATGAGAAAAATTAAGCAATACAGATGTCTCAGCATTGATGACATCAATTAAAATTGCTTATTCTGGTTCAAATATCACTACTGCCGCTATTCAGCAAATTGGAAGTGCCACAGGAAGTGAGCTGACAAATATTTGAATCTGATTGATTAAAAATGCCTTAGGATGAAGTACTTCAGATATAAATAATATTCCAAATACATTAACATGTAATGCATGATGGTCATGATCAGATTGCAGTAACTTCATTGAAACATTTTCAAATTCAATATTGAACACTGCTGATTTCAATTTTAATACATGATGAACTAATGCTTCATATTCAGAAACCACTTCTTTGACTTTTAGCGCCCTTACTTCTGCATGAGCAGCATTTACATTATTCAAAGAAGAGATTATACCGGCTAATTTAAAAACATATCACATGAGAGCGTCAATAACTTCATGAACTAATTCAACTTTAGACATGTTCGGTTTAGTCTCTCAGTATGCTGCTTGAATTTATAATTCACCATCTTTTGTAATAAGAACAGGTATTTTTAGCGGTTCAGATTATAGGCCTTCACTTATGATATTTGATTGAGTATCATCATATACAGTACAATCAAGTGCAACTCAAACTGTCACTTTATGACAATACCTGAATTATTACATGACTTTTACATCAACAAATGTGATTGTAACTGTTAAGACAGATTCCATGGTTACAATATTATCAGCAAATATTCCACTTTCTTCTTTATGGAAGCCAGCCTCTAAATGGTCAAGCATATTGTGGTCTACTAATTGGGGACCTTCTTGTACTTGAAATGTCACATTATTTGAAAAATATTAAAGATAAAAGTTGCTCAATTTAAATCCGAGAAATAATTATTGGCTATACGATAGATTGCAGTAGATAGCAAAAAGGATAAGTAATTCCGGACTCGAAATTAAGTACGGAATTTTATCTGACCAAATTCCTAATTATTTGACAAATGCAAATATTAAATTATAAATTTAAATAATATTTTTTAAATACGATACAATGAATACGATAAAGCAAGAAAACTGATTAGAAGACATAAAATGAAATTTTACAGTAATAATAAATGAATATTCTGATTTTCTTCAAGAAAAAGTTTCATTAGAAATAGGGGGTTCTCTTGAGAGACATTTACAGTTTGCTATCAAACAACAAAAACTGATTGATTATATTTATAATCATTGGAAATATAAATTTGAACTGCTATGAATTTTATATGAAACCTTAAGAATTTTGGAATTATCGCCTCAAGATTCTTATCTTGATATCCCTTTCAACAATGGAGCCCTTATGGTAAACATCTTTAAAGAATTTGCAGAATTTGAAAAGATAATACCCCTTTCGCATGAAGTAAGTAATTCAATCAAAACTGTAAAATCACAAGTGGGAGATGCTATTGAATCTTGACTTGAGATAAATGAGGAGGCTAGAATTTTATGAAGAATTAAAGCTCAAAAAGAAAAACATGTTTCACTTGGCAATGCAAAATTTTTACATGAAGAACTTCTCGCAATGGCAAAAGATAAAGAAAAAAGTTGAGAAAAATGCTTTAAGGCTAAAATTATTACGATAGGTAATTCTGCTATTGAATTCACCCACTATCCGCAATTTGTAAAAGATGCTTTAATTTGAATTAATATAGTTTGAAGTCCTGTGTGGGGCTCTAGAGATAATTTTTATTTCTGATGAATGCATACGGATTATTTCATCAAATTATTAATGGACGCCTCTCAATTTGATGCTGCCAAATGGATAAATAAAAATATTAAAACCAGATGCATTTGAATTAATGTGAATGATTGTGAATTCTTGGAACTGATAGATTGAGAAAATATTGATTCAATGTATGAATTATCTGACTCTGATACTCAAATTTTAACTACTATTTGATAATCAATATGGCTAGAGAATCATCAGGCGTATATTTGCATAATTAATAAAAAACCGGATTTGCACTTTTACATCAACAAATGTTCAAATAACTGTAAAAACTGATCTATGGTTACTATATTATTAGCGAATATTCCACTTTCTTAAGTATGGAAACTGTCTGCTGTATGGTCAAGCATATTGTGGTCTACTAATTGGGGGCCTTCTTGTGCTTGAAATGTCACATTATTTGAAAAATATAAGTATCCGATCCAGAACATTATAATTGCACTACAAGCATAGCATAAATCAACCTCCTTTTCCTGAAAAAATTTAAAAATATTTGTAAATTCAGTTTGACTTTGAATCTAAAATATACTACACTGTCCTGTGAAATTTACCTGAATGCAATACATGCATACTTCTTGAGCTATCATTAATCTATGGCTTTGCATAAAATTATTTCAAAATAATTTATAAACAAATTTCAATACTTACAATAAATTTTTTGTTTCAACGCAGCAATTTTTAAATTTATTTAATAATCTGTTTTATGTCCAACAAAAAAAACAAAAACAACAACGCCTTCACCCTAGTAGAACTTATTGTAGTTATAGTAATCCTAGCCATTCTTGCAACGATAGCCTTCCTTTCTTTTTCTTCTCAGTCATGAAGTGCAAGGGATTCAACTAGATTGGCTGACATATCTTCAATAAAGAAATCAGTTGAGATGTACAATGTCAACTCATGAATATATCCTACTCCTGATTATTCATATTCATTCACATATTCCTGAGGAATAATCTGGAATCAATGAAAGATATGAGACAGTGCTTATAAAATTCTTCAGAAAAACCTTTCTAAGAAAGTGCTAGATCCGCTCAAATGAAGCGAATATGATTATTCTTTGGCTGCAAACAAGAGGGAATACCAAGTTGCCTGAAACTTCGAGAATCCCACTTCATTTGAGAAAAGCTATAATCCATTCGATTCAGATTACAATACCCAGCTCTCTGCTCTCGGATGAACTGGTGCAAATGTATATATTTCCTGAAACTATAATTGAGTCATGCTGAAGGTTTTCACCTGAAGCACTTATTATTTCGTTCCAACTCCTACACTTTTCTGACTCAATAGCTGAACTTGAAATGTGATATATGACAATACCTTCTGATCTGGTAAAGACTTACTTCCATGAATCAATAATGTAGCGATTTTCGACTCCACAAAAGTATACGCTACAGGCTGAACAAATCTTTCAAGCACAGATGTATCTAATCTAATGATAACTATAAAATCTGCATATTTGACTTGAAATATTACAACTCCTGCAGTTCAGGCTATTATAACAGCCTCTTGAAGTGAACTAACAGACCTCGGAACAGGTTTAATTAAGAATAGTCTCGGTGGCTCAACTACGAGTTGATGAAATTGATGAATTGTTGTTTTGACTTGAGCTGTTTTACCATGGAGCTGAAATACGGCCAGTTGATTTACATTCATAGGAGCAACTCCTGCGAGTTGTGCAGATTTGCTTGTTTGAACTACTTTTAAAGTAGGAACTACAATCCCTTGGAATTGAACAAATTTCCTATCTTGAACTTATCTCATTGACCCGGATTGAGCATGAGCAATCCCTGCTAAATATGCATATTGCGACATGACAAACGATTGAGGAGGCTGGACATTGCTTGCAAGATGATGAGTCAGAGATTCCAGATATTGTGCAGCAGATTGATTTGGATTGCCTTCTCCAGCTAATTCCTTTTCAGTAGGTAAATCCTATATGCCTGCAGTTTGATCTTCAAATGTATATAGGACTTCTTATGACTGAACTACATTTTCAGTAAGTTCGCCTATTACAAACTGATCAAGCTCGAATTGATGCATGATACTTATATGATCATGACTTCAATACCCTCCTACCACTTCTTGAATGTATTTATTCAATTGAAATTGGGAATGATGTCATTGATTCTATTATGGGTGAAGCTGTGATAGCTATACCAATAACTGATGGCTTTACGTGAAATAAAGTACGAATGCAAATCCGGTGATCATAAACTAAATGACATAAAATAACTTATAAACTATATTTGCACAAATCCGGTTTTTTATTATACTTTGTTTATATGATATTTATTTATTGGCTTTAAATAGCTCTTTTATTAATCTTTAGATATGAGCGAAAACACAATAACATGTCCTAAATGTGCGACAATCATTAATCTTGATGAAGCTCAGGCAAAAAAATATAATGAAGATCTTCAAAGAAATGAAGAGAAATTGAAGGCTGATTTTGAAAAGCAAAAAGTTGAATTGAAAAATGAATTAGAGAAAGAAAGAGAAAAAGATAAAAAAGAGATGTGGGTAAAAGCCCTTAAAGCAGCAGAAGAAAAAAAGGAACTTGAGACAAAGGATCTTAATCTTCAGCTTGAAGAATTTAAAAAGAAGCAAGAAGAGGCCATCAAAAATGAGCTTGAACTACGAAAGAAGACGAGGGAGCTGGAAGATAAGGCAAGAAATATTGAGCTTGAAAACATTAAGAAGCTTGATGAAGAAAGAAAGAAAATGGAAGAAAAGATGAAAGAAGAACAGAAGAAGAAAGAGGAGGAGATGTTCAGAAAAATCCAAGAAGATCAAAGCAAGCAAATGGCTGAAAAAGACAAACAGATGGATATTCTACGCAGATCTCTTGAGGAAGCCAATCGTAAGGCATTGCAAGGTTCTCAGCAAATACAATGAGAAATCCAGGAGAATGAACTGAAAGAAATACTTTCTCGAAATTTTCCTTCAGATTCAATTGAAGATGTGCCAACTTGAATTAAATGAGCCGACCTTATCCAGACTGTCAGGAACCATAGATGACAACAAGTATGAATAATTCTTTGGGAATCAAAAAATACTAAGACTTGGTCAAATGAATGGATAAAGAAACTTAAGGATGATAGAATAATAGTAAAGGCCGATGTTTGCGTAATAGTGTCAAATACTATGCCGGACGAAATAAAGCATTTTTGAACCATAAATGATGTTGTTATCACGGAATTTGCTTATTTTCTAGCTGTTACATCGCTTCTCCGAGATAAGCTTATCGCACTTCATCTTACCTCTAATTCTCTAGTTTGAAAAGATGAGAAGATGGACCTGCTTTTCAATTATCTGTCTAGCAATGATTTCAAATCAAAGATTGAGAACATAGTTTGAGCTTTTAAAAGTCTTAAAGATGACATTGACTCAGAAAAAAGATCTATGATGAGAATCTGGTCAAAGCGTGAAAAAGAATTGGAAAGAGTCATCAATAATACGATTTTCATGTGGTGAGACTTAGAGTGAATCATGGGAAATAATCTTCAGAAGATTCCTTATCTTGAGCTTTGAAGCTGAGAAGATAATTTAGATGCTGAAACTATTTAATCAATGAAAATGAGAGCAGATATCTGAATCATCGGTTCAGGAAAGCAAGAATTGGACATTCTGAATATGATAATGAGGAGCCGATCTGAGATGAATTCCGGAGATGAACAAAGAGATAGGCATTTCCAATGAATTGTGACTTGCCATGATATATGAGAAGTGCATATGTTCGCTGATCATTTCAGGGATAATCTCATGCGAATAGTTTCAATCATGCCAATAGAAGAAGTGCCGCCTATGAATTATTGAGTTGTTTATAATTGAGATATATCAGAAGCCGATGATGTTATTTCCAAATTACGGATTGATATCGGAAAAATACTATGAGAAGAAAATCATAAAATGTTGGTTGAGCTCTTTGCTGAAGAAAAATTTCAGAAAAAGCTTCTTGTGTCAGGTTGTTGTGATTGATGAATTTCGGCGAGTGATTTGCTATTTGCATTAAAATCCAAACAAATAGATTCAGTGGAAGCGTACATCCCGGAGAAATATAATGATTGGGAATATTATTCCCACCAAAGCAGAAAATCTCAATTGAAAGATACGAATTCAAGATTCAGAATGCCTAAAAACATAAGAAAATAATCCCGAAAAATTAAGAGATTACTTTTAATAAAAGCAATACGATTTGTTACAAAGTTTTTTATTTTTTCTTGATTTTAATGCTTTATTTATATACTGGGGATTGTTAATTTTTTAATTTTAAAAATGCTGCAGGATATTATTTCTATTGATGTACGTGTGCTTAATTCCATTATGTCATCTGTTAATCAATCAAATGGAATATTAGTTAATCTCATTACTTTCTTTTCTGATTTTGGAGTATTCTTTGTTGCCTTGTCGCTAGTAGCATTGTGGCTATATTGAACAAAGAAAAAAGATGATGAATTCAAAAAAACCGCACTTATTATATTTTACACAATCGCATATAGTTTCTTATTGTACGTAATCATAAATAAATGATTTCCAGTAAGGCCTCGTCCTGAGACAGTTTCATCCATTAGGCCGCTAATTGATCATTTGCCAGATAACAGCTTTCCTTCTTGACATGCAATTTTCGCATGAGCAGCATTTGCTTGATTTATGTTCTTTTGGCCGAATACGGCATATTTAGCGGTTCTGGCTATTTTGTCTGCTCTGATGTTCTATTCTAGGATCGCTTCTTGAGTTCATTATCCCGGAGATATCTTAATAGGCTTATTGCTTGGTCTGTTATTCTGATTTTGTTTTTATAGATTGCAGAAAATTCCAAAAGTAAAAAAAGCCTTAGACAAAACAAATGTCAAGATAATTAAATTAGTTTCTTATATAAAATTATAATGATACATGCTTTTTTTGATTCGATTTTGAATTTCTTTTGAGGCTTAGACTATACTTCTATAACATTTTTTATGGCTCTTGAGTCAAGTATATTTCCCATACCCTCCGAGGCCGTTATGATACCCGCTTGATATCTTGCTGCACAATGAAAACTGAATCTTTTCTTGACCATAGTCTATTGAACCCTGTGAAGTGTACTCTGAGCGATAGCAAACTACTACATATTATGACAATGGATAGGGAAGCCGTTTCTGCTTAAATATGGGAAATATATCCTAATTAAAGAAGAAGATTATCACAGGACAGAACAACTTTTTATAAAGAATGATAAGCTATATACTTTTTTGGGCAGACTGATTCCGGTCGTGAGGCATCTCATCTCAATTCCTGCATGAATTTTCAAGATGCATTTTTGATATTTTGTATTGATAACCGCTCTCTGAGCATGACTTTGGTGTGCAATTTTAGCAGTCTTCTGATATTACTTCTGAGAAACAATTGTTGAAACTGTGGAGAAATACACAAAAATCGCTTGAATATTAGGAGTTGTATTGGTTATCTTGCTTATTTATTGGAAATTATTCAGAAAAAAGAAAAAAGCTTAATCGGAATCATAAAAATTTTATTCCTACTTATCACAATTTGGATTCAAGACATCATAATATTAATGAATCATATCATCGTATTAAGAATTTACAGAACAATAATCCTATAGGTTCTCTTGTTTTTTGCGCTCATAATGAGGAGGATTATCTATATGACACAATCGAACATATCTCAAGATTATCAACTGCTTTGCCTATAGAGATTATTGCCATTAATAATGCAAGCTCCGATCGGACAGAAGAGATACTTGTTCAATCTTGAATTAAGGTTTTTGCTGAAGAGGAAAAATGATTGTCTTATGCTAGAAACCTTTCATTAAAAGTTGCAAAATGAGACATAATTTTTCAGACAGATGCTGATACCTTGATTCCTCCGACATGGATTGATGCGCATCACAGGCATTACTCAGATTCTAGGATAGTTTGAGTGTCTGGCTGAATTGCTTTTGATAAAGTACACAAATTGTATCATTTGTATAGATTCTGAGCTATCAGCCTTTATAAGTTTTTGGAATTACTTTGAAGAATTAATCTCAATTGATGAGCTAACCTTTCTTATAGAAAAGATGTTGCTGTTGAATCATGATGATTCTTTGAATGAGCGAATATGTGAGAGGATCGTATTTTGCAATTAAATCTTTTGAAATATTGAATTATAAAGCAAGTAAGGGATGATACAATCAATGTCATAACAAGCTGACGAAGGATGAACGATTCAAAGAGGATTAAGGCTTTTGTTTGCACGCGCCTGAATACTTTATTCAAAACAATCTTAAATAAATGAAATGTTCTGACTGATGAGGATTTTGAGAATGTGCGTTAGCTTATCTCAGAAACATAGCATCTCAAAAACTGAAAAATCTGTAATCATTTGCTTTGGCATATTCATATAGCCCGAGCATTTTTTTTCTGTCATAAAATGCACTGACCAGCATCAATAAGCTTGATTGGGGCAGGTGGAAATTGGTAATCATCGAAGTGGTGAATTTAAAACTGTATCCAGGATAGATGAATATGTTTGTATCCATCTTTCAGGAATTAATGACTCAATTCTCATCGGTCATGGTTTCTAGTGTCCTTACAACGGTAGTTCAGACTGCGATTATATTCTTTCCTGATTTCTTATGGCTATTCAGATTCATTGCTGTTTCCGGACTGATTTCTATATATTCATGATGTATTTCGTGGTCTTCCAGATTCTCCGCCGTAATTGTCTTGAATGTTCATAATCAGATATGCAGAAGGATTTTCTCGATTTTCACTCATCTGGCAACTAATTTATCAAGAAGATCTTGAGTGAAATGAAGTCAGGCGGTCGGTGCAGCTGCGCTTCATTCATGCTTCGCCAGAACAGTATTGTATTGTTCGTTGGTTTGATTTGAGCTTTCTATGTAAGGCGGCAGAGGAATACTTCAGATTTTATCGATTTCATCCAAGAATTCGCTTCATCAGATATTGAATTCTATTATCCTTCATGAATATGTGATTTCTTTAATAGATCATTCCAATATTGTCTCACAATTTGATTCCATGTCAAATTTCACTATTTTGCCAGGCTTTAATCTTTCTCCTGGAAAAACAGCGCATTCCCAGAGGTTAAGGCTCTTTTGCGAAAGAAGGAATATCTCGACTTCTTTTTTCCTTCAATCCTTAAGCAATGCGTATCATTTTAATCTTGCTTTTATGACTTTGGTTTCATTGAATACCAGAACATCATCCGGTCACAATAAATCCAGGATTTGAAAAAATTTCAAATCCTTTTTTTCTTCAGTCTTCCTATCAACATACAATAATTTTGAATGATCCCTTGGACTGAAAGGGGATTGCGCAATCTTTGACGGGTCAAGATCGTAGTTAAATTCTGAGGTTTTCATTTATTTTGATTTCTTACGCTTATAATTTTAGTCTGTCCTAGCCATTTTATCAATAATATAAGCTATGGAATTCTTTTTCTTAACTTTTTTGAAATTAGGCAGAAATCTTTTAAAATCTACAAATTTCAATGCAAAGATTATTTTTTCTGGATTCGGCTCATAAAAGCCTAATGATTCCTTTTCAAGAAGCTTAATATTTCATTCCTCTTGTCATGGAATGAAACTTGGAACTATTATCGGTACATCTTGTGCAATACATTCGCACATTATTGCTCATCCTGGTTTTGCGATGAATATATCGACCTTTTTTAAGGTATCTTTTATATTTACAAAATCAATGAATTCAAATCTGGAGTCTTTCATTTTTTGCTTTACTTTATTGTATACGCTATCATTTCTTCATTTGATGATTTTAACCTTATCATAAAATGTCTCATCTTTCAGCTTTTGAAGGAGGGAAGTGACAAAATCTGGCTTGAGTCATGTCAGAAGTATCATTATTTGTTTATTTTGAATTGATTCCTTATTTACAAAATATTGTTCCTCGATAGGGAAAAATGAAACGCTTACATTATTTTTGTGATGCTTGAATTTTTTCTTGAATATGCTTTTGGTGTTTTTATCTATTACGAAAAAATTATCTATTATATCTGAACTAAAATACCAAGGCATTCAGATTTCAATTGCATCAGTGATTATTTCGGCAGTCTTGAAATATTTTTTTCTGGTCAGAAGATAGTTATTTATGAATATCGGCCAATTCGGAAAAGTGCAGATTATGTAATCAGGAAGATAATTATCTACAAATTTATTGAATTTTTTCTGATAAATGCTTTTGAATATCATGTTCAAGATTTCATTTGTGAACTGTTGATCAAGCAATGTAAAAGTCGCATCCCATATGAATGGGATTTTTTCCGATAGTGAATAGAATTTTTTTGAATTGTCTCATCATTTCACCAGCAGTTCAGTCATATCGAGAATCTCAACACCATCTCATTTTTGTATGAGGTGTTTTTTTATCGCTCCAGCAGCAGCGTTGTGTCAGGTTCAATATGAAGCTGTGAGTATCAGATATTTTTTCATGAAGATTGATTATTTATATCAATTTTAAGTGATTTTTATTTTTTATCAAGTTTCAAGGATATTTTAAACATTATTGACAAACATTAAAAATAATCTATATTATTTTTACAATTCTGAATACAAAAATAAATGAAGGGAGGTAACAAGAGATGAGAATGTGGATATCTTTGACATTCGCAGCATTGGCAATCGTAGCGTACAGGCACTTCCTCACAAAGCCGCGCGAACGAAAATTCTACTACTTCGTTCACCAGGATCTTTTGGCCAAATGGGTGCACAGAGGAGACCTCAAGGAGATGAGGAAGCTTAAGGTGACTTCAGGTGTCTTGGGGCTTCCGCTTGAATTCAAGATAGGCTTTACCTTTCTAGGAGGATATCTTTTCTACGGGAATGTTTCCTCCAAGACAGAATCGGCAATCGTAGAGACATTTCTCGGACCCGGGGCTTGCGAATTCCTATTCGCGACAAATACGCCCAGACAGTGCACTGTTGAATTGCTGCCAAAGGATGATCCGAGAAAGCCCGATGCACGTTTTCCTCCACATTGGTGGCAGAAGCTTTGAGAGAAGTCTTCTGCTATCTCAAAAAAATAAAATGCCCCTAGGAAGGGGCATTTTACATTGTTGCATCAGGAGTATTAATTAATGGGTCAACTTTCTTTCAAGTAAAAAATAGATCATTATTATATTCAGAAAAAGCAGGAATCAGAAGAAATAGAATGGAAAATTAAGAGATTGCGAATACAGGATTCAGCTTATAAATGGACCGGCTATATCAGCCACGCTTCAAAAAGCCGTATTGATTCACATATTCCTTCAGAAATCTTTTTTTGGCGAATGTTTGCTTATGAGTGCGAATATAGATGAATTGACGCTAGATAGTCATATTGCCAAAAGTGCAAGGATAAAATATAGAATTATAAGGTTCTGTATTTTTCATAATGAAAGAAACCCAATTAAGAGTATAGCCAATCATATTAATATAAGGCTCTTTTCTCTTATATATTTATTTATTTTTCATATGAAGAATCATTGATAAATGATTGCGATTATTCAGAGATATCAAAAAGCATATGCAACTTGCTTAGGTCAGAATTTGAATATGTCATTCAGATAAAGTGCAAAAATCGTCTGCATTCATGCAAAAGTCGCAGTTATGATGAAAAAGCTAAAAAACAATATCTTCAGATAGTCAGTTGAGCCTTTTAGTTTAATTTCTTCATGATGGTGCAACTTATGATTTCAAAGATTCATATAGGAAATCAAGAAGCTAATGAATAATATGAATGCTGAAAAGAATCACATATTCCTAAGTCAGAAGACTTCTAAAAATGAGCCTAGAATCGGTCATATCGTAAATCATAATCATATGCTTGCTCATATGAGTCACATGTTCCTCATTCTATTCTTATCATCTGATATGTCTCATACATAAGCCTGCACAACACTTATTCATCATCCTCATAATCAGCAAATGAACCTTGAAATAATGAATATCTCTATATTTTTCGATAATCAGAAAATTATATATCAGACCATGTTGAGCAGTATGCTTGAGAGAATTATATTCTTTCTTCAATATCTGTCTGATAATCTTCAGAAGAGCATTCAGCCAAGAAACATTCAAGCCGCCGCAGCAGAAACAACTATTCAGACTGTAAAGGCGTTTCATGAAAATTCTTTCACAATGAAAGGGAGTACCGGTAAGATGAAGCTAAAACCAAGTATATCCAGAAAGCTTAATGTCAATAAAGTGTTGAGAATTTTTTTCATAGATACTTTTTACAATTTTTATTTGATTTTCAAAACTTTTTTTATAAAATGCACCCACTTGCATTAGTTAAACTTATTATTAAATTGTCTAAAATATGGAAAAATTGGCATTAAATTCAGTAAAGAGGACTGGAGAAGAAAAATTGAAAGATCTTAGAGCTAACAAACAAATCCCAGCTGTAATTTACGGTCATAATTACGCTCCTGTAATTATAGCATTAGATTATTCTGAGTTTTTAAAAACTTATAGAATTGCTGGTCAAACTCACATCATTAAATTATCTATTGACGGTAAAAATCAAGATTGCATCGTTCATGAAGTACAATATCATCCAGTAACTGGTGATTTTCAACATATTGATTTCATGTCAGTAAGCGCAAAAGAAAAATTACATGCTAATATTCCTCTTAAGCTTATAGGTTCCTCACCTGCATTACGTGATTGAGGTTTGGTTGCTCAGCTTGTTGATGAAATCGAAGTTAAATGTTTTCCATGAGATCTAGTTGATCATTTTGAATTTGACGTTTCAGTGCTTACTGAAATCGGTCAAGTTGCTCACCTAAGCGATCTTAAAATAGACACTAAAAAACACGAAATACATATCGATATGGAAACTCCTATCGTATCAATACTTGAAGTAAGAGGTGCTGCTGTAGAAGAGGCTCCTGCTGCTGCTCCTGCTCCAATTGAAGCTCCTGCTCCAACTGAAGCTCCTGCTGCTGAATAATTAATATTTTTACATATGAAAATCAAAATTTTTGGAAATTCTCCTGAAGCTCTAAAATTATTCGATGTAACTAAACAATCGCTCGATGACATAGGTCTGAGCGATTTTGTTTCTGTTGAACAAATTGAATCTGAAGAATATAAAAAAGAGCTTAATATCTCAAAAGATCCTGCTTTTTGTGTCGAGGAAGAGATGATAGAATTCAAAGATACTATTTTTGAATGAACAGTTCCCTCAAAAGAAGAAATGGATTCGCTGCTTGTATCTTTAATTTGATGAGAATCATCCAGCTCGTGCTCTAGCTGATGCTGAACTTGCTCAACCTGATGTTAATCCGAATTCAAATAAACGACCTTAAAGGTCGTTTATTTTTTTATTTTTATTTTATAATAAAATTTATTCTAAATGCAGAAGCTTGAATTGATGGAGTGAGAATTGATCGCTTTGGGTAAAATAAATCATTTAACTTTTTTAATTTGAAAATTCACCACAAATTTATATAATATCGCCGGTTTTAAATTTTAAATTAAAAAACATGAATTCCAATCTAGTGACTTGAGTACTTAATGCTTTATCTGCAGGCGAAAATGAAACTATAATCTCTCCATTTGAATTTAATGGAAATAAAGAAAATGAATTTTTGATATTTTTTAAGCCTGAAGTTTTCTTTAGTGCCGATGAAGCAAAGATTAGAGAATGTGTAAATATGACTTTAAGCAAATTAGAAGAAAATGAAATAGATGTTAATTGAGCTATTCTATTTACTTGAAGCCGTTTGGCTGAGCTTGAAATAATGGATCGCCATTATGGTTTCATCAACAGAGTTTCAAAAAATATTTCAAAAATTGCAACGCCTGAAGAAAAACAAAAAATTTATGAAGTATTAGAGATATCTGCCCCAGAGGAATATGAAATATTTGGAGGACATGAATTTTTGGCTGCCAATCCTGACTTCAATGAAGAGAGTCTAGATGAATTATGGCTTTCAAAGAAATCTGCAAAAGTAAGAAGCGGTTTTTACGCTCAAAAATACGAAGTGAATGGGAAAAAAGTGGTACTTGTAAATGCATTCCATCCAGTTCAACTTAAACATTATACTGATCCTACTCACAAAACTGTAGTGCTTCTTTGTAATTCAGATAAAGCTTGGAATGTGCTTAAGGATAACGTGGCTTGAGACACTTTCCCTGAAAAATCTGTTCCAGAATCTGTAAGATGAGAATTTTTTGCTAACAAAGAAAAGTATGGCTTAGCAGATGTTTCAATTTCTTTTAATTGCATCCATATGTCTGCAGGACCATTCGAAGCTGCTTTTGAAATCGATAACTTCCTTAAGAACGTTGAAGCTTCAGATTACAGCCCATCTAAAACTAATCTATTTTCAAAAGTATCAAGCAAATGATTTTCTGAAAATGAAATTCTTAAATTTCTTACAAATCCAAAAAATTCAGAAGGCAAAGCTCTTTTTGATGTAACTGAAAATGTTAATACCTCAGAAACTTTAGAATTGTTAGTTGACTTCAACTAATTGTAGTAATCAAAACTATATCTTTATTTTTTAAGTTTTAGAGCTATGAATTATGATTCTCAAAAGGCTCATTATCTTGTTGTTACCTGAATAATTGTCAAAGATTGAAAATATCTTATTGCAAAAAGATCGTCTGAAGAAAAGGCTTTTCCAAATCTTTGGACTGTGCCAGGCGGAAAGCTAGAAATGGATGAATATGCCACTAAGCCAAAAGATACCTGAGATCATTGGTATAATATATTCGAAAACGTATTAAGGCGTGAGGTAATGGAGGAGACTTCATTAGAAATCAAAAACATCTGATATGTCACAAGCCTTGCTTATATGAGACCGGATAATATCCCTACCATAATAGTTAGCCTTTATGCTGATTATATAGGGTGAGAAGTCAAATTATGCTCTGCCCTTACTGATTATGCCTGGGTGTCTCTTGAAGAATCAAAAAATTATGAACTCATTGAGGGAATTTACGAAGAATTGGAAATGTTGGATAAAAAACTGAAATGAGAAGAATTATGAGTATGGAAAAAAAATTAAATTAAACACTATTATGCAAACCAGCCTCTGCGCATTGCTACATCCAAAAGAACAAAGAAGGGTCGATATGTTCATATCGGCTCTTTTCAGGGACAAGAGCCGCAGCTATATGCAGAAGCTTATTGAGAAATGATGTGTAAAGATAAATGATAAGTTAGCTTCAAAATGAGATAAGGTGAAACCAAAAGATAAGATAGATATAATTTTTGAGACTGAAAAATCGGAACTTCTTGGAGAGGATATTCCTCTTGATATAGTTTTCCAAAATTCAGATTTTGCCATCATAAACAAGAATCCGTTCCTGAATGTTCATGAAGTCCCATGATTTGGCTGAAAATCTTGAACTTTAGTTAATGCTCTGCTTTTTCATATGAAATGATTATCGGTAATCGGATGAATTGAGCGCCCATGAATTGTTCACCGTCTTGATAAGGATACGTCAGGCCTTATAATAATTGCAAAGAGCGATAGAGCTATGCATGAATTGCAAATCAGAATGAATAAGCGCCAAATCAAGAAAACCTATTTAGCACTAGTGATTGGGATAATAAAAGAAAAAGAATGATATATCGAATCTTATATCTGAAGAGATCAGAATGACAGAAAGATAATAACAGTTATAAATCCAGTTAATCCAAAACTGGCAAAAACACAATTCAAAGTTCTCGGGTACTTTGAAAATAAATATACTCTTGTTGAAGTTGATCTGTTAACTTGAAGAACTCATCAGATAAGGGTTCATTTTTCATCAATTTGACATCCTCTTGTTTGAGATAAGACTTATTGAAGGGAAAACATCAATAAAGAATTCCTAGATAATTATTGACTGAAACGCCAATATCTGCATGCTTGGAAATTAAGCTTTGAATTATCCGCTGTTAAGTACTCCTTTATCTGAGAGCTCAAAGACGATCTGATGCCAATATATGATAAGATCAAATTAATATAAAACCCTTGTTTGAACAAGGGTTTTATATTAAAGGTCTTCTTTCCAATTGGTTAGCGTTGTCTGAAGATTTATCGTATTTATTCATTTTTGTGAGTTATCAGTCCATTTTACTATGCTATTCACTCTGAATTTATCGTCAGATTTATTTCATGAGACTGGATAGCTTATTTTAATTTCTCGATAAAAAATTGTCTTGCAGTTTGTTGCTCTGCTTGTCGAACATATTATTGATGATCAGGTTTGAGATATGAGTCAATTTGAATCAAGAAATACCGGGAATGATGTTTTATATGCAGTATCTAGAGTTTCAAGGGAAGGGGATGCTCATTTATCTTCAAGCTTCCAAGATCAATTTTCAAAATATGGAATATATGATTTAGCATCAAATGATCTGGTATTATCTGTTCAAATGCATCCGGATTGATAATCTTTAACATTCCAGCAATGTTTATAATCGCTTGAGAATTTAATCCAATTCGAATCTCTTATATTCTGTACGATTTCAATTCATTCTCTTGCGATATTGGTTCATTTGATCCTATTTTCTGTAGAAGTTGCCAGTTTCTGGCCACTATTAAGAACACTATATGATCAAACCAATCAAAAAGTAAGAATAGTTATCACTATAATTATTTCGGCTATTGAATTTCATCTCCTTTTTGACATATGTTTTATCCGTTAGATGAACTTCATGAAGCATCGCTTCATGAACTAGTATTGGAGTCGCTATCGCTTCATGAGGGCTCTTTTACTATGGTAAACAAGCTAGTATATAGGAGTTCATCCTCTTTTCAGTAATATTTAATCGTATAAAGATTGATTCAGTCATTCATGGTACCGTAATCCTTATTTGCAAAATAATACCAATTAGTTGAATATTGAGGGAATTTAGTTAATCTGAAGTCATTTATTGTAATGAATTTTACAGCTCATTTATTTATCGATCAAGCAATTTTCACTAGATTATCTGTTGTTTTGTAAGGATTTTCTGTTGGAAGGAAAATCTGGAAATCTTTACTTGATAATGGATATGTTGTTACTGTCGGCTTTTCTTGATCGGCTTTTGCTTTATTTTTTGAAGTTGTATATATTGTAAGAACTCACTTGGTAATCATATTGCTATCCTTATCATAAGCTTTATAGACAATATTATTAATGGTTTCGTCTAATGTGAAATCTTTTGCGACAAATGTCTTATCCTCTTTATTAAGACTGGCTTCCTTATCATTAAGAGTAACCTTCTCTACATTCGTTGATGAAATCTTTCCTTCGATATTCACTGTGTTTCATTCTACAGTTGCTTCATCTTCAGGATATGTAATGATTATGTTTTTTCAGCCTTTGACTACTGAGCTTCCGGTTCAAGCTGAGCTTCCGGTTCAAGTTCAATCTGGCAGGGTTACATTTGCATTAAGATAATTAAGTCAATTATGTTTTGTAAAGAAATCAGATTCTTTAAAGATATCATCTATTGGCTCTATCTTGTCTTCAATTTTAAAATTTTCTCAAGTTAGATCGGTATTCAGTATTGTCAATTTTTGTCAAACTCAGATTTTAGTGGCTACCACATCAGATTTATCAGAAGTAGGCGTTACATTGACTTCTCATTTTAGCACATAAATTGACGATGCCATTAGATTTTGGCTGAATGAGAAAACTCAGATTCAATTGCTTTCAACTGAAAAATTTCTTGTAATATATTTAGATGGCATGCTATCTGTTTCTATCCAGATATCTCAATTATTTACAGTAAAATTTTCTCACTGAGAATTTTTTCAATCATATTTAAGCTCTCAAAGCTTGTTCACGAACAGTTTTAAATTACTATTATCTATAGTGACTTTCGCTTCTCAGCTTTTAACTTCCATTTTTGCATCGGTAGGATACATTTTAGTGCTTCAATCAATCTGCTTGCTGCTATCTCAAGACATATAGATATATATTTCTGATTTTTCCTGATTAGGCGTTACAGTAACATATCATTCGTTTAAATGTTTATTCGTATCAGCCGAAGAGCCTCAAAAAAAGGCTTTGATAATGAGCACTATTACTATCAATGCGATAAGCAGAGGTAAAAACATTCCTGAAAGGTTACTTTGTTTTTCATTGGTTCTTAATCTTGTCATTTTTTGATAACTTTAATAATTAGTATTTTCACTATATGCAAAAATTGCATATAATCAAGGTTTTTAAATTGAATAATCCTCTTATTGTGAGAATTATTCTGAAATATAAAAAATGTTTTCTTTGTAATTCTCCAGTAATTTAAGGCTTGGGGGAAAAACATTTTCAGGAAGATTTTCAAGTGTGAACCATTTCCATTCAGTTATTTCATCAGGTTCCATTACCTGAGCCTCACCCTCAAAATCTTGAGAAAGCATTCAGATAGTTACAAAGTGAGCAGTTTCAATTCTGTCATTATTAACGCATATGACTTTAATATTATCAAGCTCGATTCAAGTTTCTTCCTTAACCTCTCTTATTCATCCTTCTTCAAAACTTTCTCAAAATTCAAGTTTACCTCCCGGCATTGTCCAAGTTCAAGCTCAATTCATCTCACTCGATGCTTTTTCTGGATCTACATGTCGTCTTCAAAGCAGTATTTTAGAATCTCTTAAAAGCATTACTCAGAAACCCGCTCAAACCTTCTTTTTTACCTCTTGTTGCATAATATGATCATTATGAATTATTTATGTCTTTGTCATTCTATGATTTTTCAATTTTCTCAGAACTTGAAAGTAAATTCAAATTCTTCTCATGAAATCAAAATTGGAAGCCAGGTATTATCATCTTCCCACATTTTATCATATGGTATCTCGCTTATAGGATACCACTTTGGAAGCATTTCCTCAGTTTCATAGAATTCTCAAGTATAACCGTGATGTACAAATATATTGACATCCTGATCCCATTCTGGTTTTCAATGATGAAAAAAATGCAATATTCATCTATATTCTAATTCCTCTTGAGGGATATCTATTCAGGTCTCTTCTGATAATTCACGTTTTGCTCATTCTAATATAGTTTCATCAAGTCCTACTTTTCATCCTGGTCAATTCCATTTTCAGACTCAGAAGCCCCTTTTCTTCATGCACAGAAGAATATTTTCTCATTCTCAATCAAAGACAAATACCAAGTTAGATTGAATCATTATGGAGATATTTCTGATAAAACCTTAGTATTATATGCAAATGCTTTTTTTTACAAATTATTTGGTGTCAATGGCTTGTTCAATGAGAGCTTGGACTATTTTGCAGATATTTTTTGTTCATTTAAAGCACGGAGGACAATGGTCACATTCCATTTGTATGCCTTTTTCATGATCAATGCATCAGTTTGATTCCTTATTGGGAGAAGTAGTCATAATTACAAATAATTAATGAATATAAATAAAACTAAAAATCTCCTCGGAGACCGAGGAGATTATTTTGTTTTAAAAACTGGATTTTACATTACAAAAAATTCCTCGGGGCAAACCCTAGAAGTACTAGTACTAGCAGAAGAATATTTTTGAATGTTTTTCTTTGCATAAATTTTTATTAAAATGCTTTATTAATTTATATTATATATAGGATTTGTCAATTCATTTTAAATTTTTTCTCTTACTGAAGCTATTTTATTGCAGCAATTATAAACATAGCAATTAAAATTATTCAATTCACCTTATTTAAGCCTATTTTTTATTATAATTTATATGGAATTTTACTGAGAAAGGACTTATTGATTTAAGCCGCCCCTTGGAATATTTATTTCTGTATGTCTTATAAGTCATCATGTATGTCACAAGTAAGATGTCGCCACTGTCATTATGATTGCTATAACTAATACATATTTAGCAAGGTAGTCTCTTTTCTTTTTATAGTTTATATATAATCAGAACAAAGAGATGATTCATAGCAAATGGATGCCATAAATCACAATATTCGCCACTTCACTGTGTGTTCTTAATGCTTGCCGACTTACTCATTCGAGATCAACCACAACATTAGCGGCTAGTCCTCATGTGTAAAATGCCACAAATCCTGTTAAAGAGGATATTATAAAAAATACATAAGCAGCATTTATGATGCTTTTATTTTTAGCATATATTCAAAATATAATAAGTCATAGGCCAAAGACGGTTCCAATAATAGGGAAATGATTTATGAGGAGATGCAGATGCGCATCATTAGGCAATGTTATCATAATTCTAAAATAATTAAGAATTAATAATTTTCTTGAAGGCTCTATAATTTTCTAATACAATCCCTGCATCCAATTCGGGGTTAATTCTTCATACATATTTATGATCTTCACCTTTTATCTTATCTGAATCACTGCCGCCTCAGAACGTAAGTATCACTCAATGCTCTTTTTTTGCACGTATGATGTCATGCTCCCAGGCTTTATGTGCAGTTGCACTTATCTCTAGGGCATTTATACCCAAATCAACATATTGTCAAATTCTTCTTTTGAATTCCTGTGTGTTTCTGAATAGCCTTTGGGGATGAGCTAGGCTTATAACAGTGTTATTGTCCGTAAATTTCATCACTTCTTGCAAACTCGGCAGATATTGATAATGAAATTTTCATCCTTTGCCCTCAACCTCGTCGTAATCCTCAAGAAATTGCTCTCAAAAAGTCACAGCATCAATCTTTTCTCCAACTATTTCAATTACTTTATTTCTGTGTTTATTTATTGAAAAAATATATTTCGCCAGATCATGCCTGTCAAATCGGTAACTTTCTCCAGTCTTGGCTCTTACGGAATTCAAAAAGCATTCTTCATCTATTTCAAAAAAACAATCATTCAAGCTTTGCATTTTTTTCCTCAGAGCATTTTTTCTTCATTCTATGCTCGCTGCCAATATATCAGATATTCATTTACTGAAGCATTTTGCATAGAGGAGAATATGCATCTCATTTCCTTCGGGTCAGACTACGGACATTTCAACTCCGCTGCAAGTATGCACTCAGCTGCTTTCGATTTTTTGTTGCAACTGATGATTTACATTGTCATAATCAGTGATGGCAGCAAAGTCCAGTTTTAATGCCTTGATTGTTTCTAATAACATTGTATCATCTGCTTCTCAATAAGATAAAGAAGAATGAATATGCTGATCTAGTCGAATATCTTTCATTTTGATATGATTATATTTTTCTGTTCATATTTATAATGAAAATTAGCAGAAAAGCAAGTTGTAAAATTGTCAATAATTTTAATAAATCATTGACAATTTTAATTACTTTGATACACTTCACCGAGTTATATATTTCAACGCAAAATATGTTTCTTTTAAATAAATATTTGTTTCTGGCGTCCCAGGGCAATTATCTAAAATAATAATTTAAACCAAAAGATTTATTCTTGCGGTTTTTTTATTTTCAAGATTTAATTTTATCGTTTATGGTAAACAAAATGTGCAGAATATTGGTTGTTGATGATCAAAAACCCAATAGGGATATGCTTACAAATGTACTCAGCAGCTTATGAGTTGATGTTGTTGAGGCATCTGATTGAGTTGAGGCTTTAAAAAAGGCGACAATTGAAAGATTCGATCTCATAGTCATGGATATCCAAATGCCTTTTAAGGACTGATTACAGGCAACAAGAGAGCTTAGAAGCTCATGAAATGAAAGCATTATCGTTTGATTCAGCTGAAATCATCATCAAAATTCAGAACAAGACTGCATATCAAGCTGAATGAATTATTTCTTCCGAAAACCTCAATGACTTAAGAATCTGATTGAATTGGTTTGAAAGCAAATCAAATAAATTATTTTCAGAAATTTCTTTGAGCTTTTCTATATTTTCAAAGAGCTTTTTGAAGCTCTATTTTATCGAAATCGGGCCAAAGGGTAGAAGTGAAATAGTATTCAGAATATTCTGATTGGAATAAGAAATATCAACTAGTCCTTATGTCTCAGCCTGTTCTTACTATCAAATCAGGAGGCGGATATTTTCATGTATCAAGATAGAGGGATAATTTTTTTTCATTGAGTCACTTCATAATTTCCTCATATCATCAATTCATTATAGCTTCAAGATTGTCTTTTATATAATTCTTGACTCATCTTACAATCTCATCTTGTCAACCATATCAAACTGCAAGGATGAATACTATTTCCGATTGCTTTTCCGTCGCCATTTCGGTTTCACGGAGTATTTGATTGATATCATCCGGAAGAAGATCTTTATTTCAAATAGTTTCAAATCTCACTCAATTTTCCAAAAATTTCGGTAGCATTTCTGGAATCCTTTTCCTAATAAGTCAGAACAGATGCTCTAACTCTTCCTTACTCCTCTCTTCTAGATTTTTTTTGGCAATGACCCACATGCTGACATATTCTATTCATTCATCGAGACACATCTTAAGTACGTTCTCAACATTGTCCGATCATTTTGAATGTCCGAGTAGTTTTATCATTTTATGCGATGTTGCCCAGCGGCGATTGCCGTCCATTACAAATCAGATATGCATTATTTTGGAAATTATTATTATTTTATTTATTAATTAACACTATCTATATATGACTGTAAGATTATGCTCGCAGCCATGTCATCCAGATGATTCGGATCGAATTTCTTTACTCATGCCATCTCAAGGCTTTTAACGGCCTCAAAGCTTGTGAATCTTTCATCATGAAGAATCACATTTACTCAAATGGGCAATCTTTTGGCAAGAATGCCAGAGAATACCCTGATTTTTTTTGAAATTTCTGATATCCTTCAATCTGGATGATCTGCAACTCATAATACTATTGTTTCAATTTTTCGCTCTGTAATCAATTTCATGATTTCATTAATAAGAGTGTCAGTAGAAACTATAGACAATGGCATTGCTATACCTGAAAAGTTTACGGCAATTCAAGATTTCTTAGTTCAGTAGTCAATTCCTAAATAATTCATTTTTTAAGTTATTTCGTTACTTTTAAATCAAGCACGATTTTTGCATAAACATCGCTTCAGAGATTCAATTTTATGTCATATTTTCACGCCTTTTTGATGTGGTGCTTGTCGGGCATGATGATATTCTTCTTTTCCAATTTGCAGCCAAACTCTTTATTTAGTTTTTCAGCTATATCTTGTTCTTGAATTCATCCGAAAATCTTGTCTCAGCTTCATTTAGCTTCAAAAACCAATTCTTTTCAATGAAGGCTTTCGGCTATTTTATGCCTGTTATAAACATTTTCTCTGGTATTTTTAAGTTGAGTCTCCTTTTTATTTTCTAATTTCTCAACCTCTTGTGCAGTAACTAGTTTAGCAAATCATTTCGGGATAAGATAGTTTTTTGCTTGTGAGTAGCTAACGTCTATTATCTCTCATTGTTTTCCTACTCATGCTAGTCTTTGAAGCATTATGACTTTTAATTTATCTGTTGCCATGTTTTATGATTGTTAATTTTTATTTTTTTATATGCCTGCCTATTGTACTCAAAATAATATGAATTCAAGTCTTTTGAAAATCTTGTGATTTAAAAAACATATTTCCCTGTAGCTAGCGCCATTGCAAATCATATAAAATAAGTTAGAAATTTGCTCAAACTAAACTATACCCAATAGAGAGGAGTATTAGCAGGCAGCAGTTCAATCGTGCTCGATGCTATGATACTTTTCATTAAATGAAGAATGATCACATGAGAGATAA
>AMFJ01033830.1_pt1 | contig 31529 bp, 27 predicted proteins | sample 427208 | NCBI WGS metagenome assembly AMFJ01 (sample SAMN02954298, study PRJNA114691) | groundwater metagenome | biome: aquatic; feature: subsurface aquifer; material: sediment; isolation source: subsurface aquifer sediment | place: USA: Rifle, CO | collected 2008-08 | reverse complement strand
GCAGTTCTTAAGTCTATGATGTCTGTTGGTTACAGGATACCTAAAAAAGGTATTCTGATTTCATCCGGAGATACAAAGCAAAAAGCAGAACTTTTGTCTGCCTCGAAAATGCTTATGGAAAAAGGGTTTAAACTTTATGCGACCGGAGGAAGTTACAGATTTTTGGAAGACAATAATATTCCGGCAACAAAGGTATACTGGCCCAGTGAACCGGACAGAAAACCTCAGGCAATGGATTTACTGCATTCAAAAGAGGTCGATTTTGTAATCAACATTCCTAAAAACCTTACAAAGGTCGAACTTGAAAACGGATATAAAATCAGAAGAGCTGCAATTGACTTGAATATTCCTCTAATAACCAATGCCAGGCTTGCTTCTGCATTTATTAATGCGTTTTGTACCATAGCAATCGATCAGATTCAGATTAAAAGCTGGGACGAGTATAAATCATAACTCGTCCTCTTCAGATTCCGTTAAAAGTTTTTCGCTTTGAGATCCTTCCATTATGAGCTTGGTGGTCTCTTCGTCGAGAGATTCAACACCGCGGAGTTTCCTTTGAATAGCTTTTGTCCTTGTACCAACCAGTTTGTCAATATCGTCAAGGCCACCTTGTATGTTCTTTTGAGCTTTATTTAACAGTCCTCCAAAAATATCAAACTCCCTTTTAACAGCCCCTAGTATAGTCCATACTTCGCTGCTTCTCTTCTCAATTGCCAGAGTTCTGAATCCCATATGCAATGAGTTAAGAATTGCAGCAAATGTTGTAGGACCCGTAACAAGTACTTTGTATTTCTGCTGAATTTCCTCGAGAAGTGAAGCTTTTCGTACAACTTCGGCAAATATTCCCTCAAATGGAAGAAACATTATAGCAAAGTCCGTTGTGTATGGTGGGTCTATATATTTTTCAGAGATATCTTTTGCCATACTCTTGATTGCATTTTCAAGCACCTTTTGCTCTTTGTCAATTAAAGCAATATCTCCTGAATCATATGCGTTCTGTAGTGATTCGTAGTACTCTTTTGGAAATTTGGCATCTACCGGCAGCCAGATAAACTTATTATGTTCGTCTTTCCCCGGAAGCTTTATTGCAAATTCAACAAACTCCTTACCTGTTGATTTAGTCCTTACATTTGATTCATATTGCTCTGGAGCAAGTATCTGATCCAGAAGCATTGAGAGTTGAACCTCCCCTATTCCTCCCCTCATTTTTACGTTGCTGAGAACTCTTTTAAGCCCTCCAACATCCTGTGCAAGAGTTTGCATCTCTCCTAAACCTCTTTGTACCTCCAAAAGTTGTTTTCCAACTGTTTCGAAACTCTGGCCAAGTCTGTCACTTAGTGTTTTTTCGAGTTTTTCAGCTACAGTGACTCTTATTTGCTCCAGTTTAGCTTCTGTGTTCTTTATCATTTCGCTTTGGCGATTTTCAATCTGAGACAGTTTTTCCCTTTGCAGTTCGGAAAGAAGAGAGAGACTTTTATCCGATGACTCCTGAAAAGTCTTCATATTTAATGTAATCTGAGCAGAAAATTCCTTAAGTGAATCGGAAAGTTCACCTCTGTTTTCTTTCCCTATTGTTTGAATTTCGGAGGTAAGATGTCGCATATCTTCGCGAAATGCAGCCTCTACTCTTTTAAGATTTTCGGAAAAAGAGGCAAATTTCATAATTAGAAATATCAGAAGAACAATTAAAACAATGGCCGAAAGTGATATTATCAGAGTATTCATGACGAGATAAAGAATTGAAAATAAATAAATGGACACACCTACAAATTAATGAAAAAAGGGTTATATTTGCAATAGTAAAAGCACATACTGTCTAATATGATACTTAACAAGCAGGTCGGAGTCTATTTAAATCTTGTCCATTGCAAATTCAAGCAATACATGAATTCAATTTTTCAGGGTCACGGATTCAACCTGACACCTGAACAATTTCTTGTAATGGACACTCTTTGGGATGAGGGTGTTCTCTCTCAGCAAAAAATTGCAGATATTATTTTTAAGGATAAGAACTCAGTTACTAAACTTATTGATGCCCTTGAAAATAAAGGTCTTGTAATACGAGTCCCCGACAAAACGGACAGAAGGCTCAATCAGATCCACCTAACGGAAAGAGCAATCTTGATTAAGGAGGATATAACAAAGATTGCTATAGAATCTACTGACGGCATAATTAAAGATATCCCAAAAGAGGAATTGCATGTTTTTATAAGTGTTCTTAACAAGATGGCAAAGAACATCGACTCTTTGGAGAGAAAATAGATACTGAAATGGGAAAACTTTTTGACAGGCTGATGGAGGATTACCGTTTTAAAGAGGGTCTTAATGCTTGTATCAACTGCGGAACCTGCACGGCAATATGCCCTGCTGCCGAGTTTTACAAATATGATCCCAGAACAATTACAGATATTGTCCAGTCAAAAGATGAGGATGAAATCGAAAATCTGCTCAGAAGCGAAACTATCTGGTATTGTGGTCAATGTATGTCCTGCCTTACGAGGTGTCCAAGAAAAAACGCTCCGGGGTTGATTATCCTGGCTCTAAGAAATCTGTCACAGGAGCTGGGCTATTTTATTGATTCCGAAAAAGGTCGCCAGCAGCTTGTACTAAACAGGGTATTGTGCGGAAATATTCTGAATTACGGATATTGTGTTCATCCTCATACATTCCATCACTCCGATCATCCCGAAAGCGGACCGGTGGGGAAATGGATTGAAGACAACCTTAATGCTGTACATAACAGAGTTGGTTCAAATCTTGATGGAGACGGTCCCGGAATTCTCAGAAAAATCCCTCAAAGTGATTTAGACGAGTTAAAAAAAATATTTGATGTCACCGGAGCTACAAATCGTATGGAAAAGATTGAGCAGGTTTCCAAAGTGAGGGCAGACGAACTTGGAATGAGTGATGATGAGTATTGCAGACACATATTTACAGTTAATTCGGGTGAACATAACATTCAATAGACTATGATTTCAGAAGGGAAGAGAAAAATATGGAGCGAATATCAAAAAGAGATTCCGGACAATCACTATTTTTATGTACGAAGTTGCATAAGACAGAATTTTTTCCCTGCTTCCGAAAAGGTGTTTTTAGATATTGTCCGAAACCGGCTTGAACTTGACTTTTTTGAAACCCCCCATCACACGACATGTGGAGGAATTGCATATCACAGCGACTCAATCCCCCAGGAGACGCTAATGACCATTGTTGCCCGTCAGTTTTCACTTATGACTGAAGCCGGCTATAAAAATTATGTTTGTTCATGCATTACCTCTTTTGGCATATACAATGAAATAATTGAAACATGGCATCATTTTCCTGAACTTGAGGCAAAAATTCGGGAACTCCTCTGGCAGGCATCCAAAAGAGAATTCAAAGTTCCCGAAACTGTCGTTCATGCTAGTGATATTATATACAAGCACCGAAACAAAATATCTGAATCCGGCAAGTACACACTCACAAACAAATTGACCGGAGAACCGCTGAGAGTTGTTGAACATATTGGTTGTCACTATTCTAAAATGTTTCCATCCAAAGGAGTTGGAGGTGCTGAATATCCATATGTACTATCCGGAATGGCTGAGGCATGGGGAGGAGAAGTGATAGATTATCCCGAAAGAAGACATTGCTGTGGTTTCGGATTCCGGCAGTATCTGGTTCAGGCAAACAGGGGTTATTCTCTCTCAAATACGCACAAAAAATTTGAATCAATGGAGCCGTTCAAGCCCGATATGATTATTACAAATTGCCCAGGATGTCCCTATTTTCTTGACAGATGGCAATATGTAATTGCAGAGCTTGAGGGTAAAACATATGGACAGGAATCAAAAGGTATTCCTGTTTTCACATACGAAGAGGTTGCAGGAATTATTCTTGGATATGACCCGTGGGATTTGGGACTCCAGATGCATCAGACACCTGTAGAGACACTTCTGGACAAAATCGGTTTTATTTATAATAAAGAGGATAAATTTAAAATATGACAAACAAGGTATTAATAATCGGAGGAGGTCCTGCAGGGCTGGAAGCTTCAAATCAGCTAAGTCTTCTGGGATACAAACCTGTAATTGTCGAAAAGAGTGATATACTTGGAGGACATCTTGCCAAATGGGACAGACTTTTCCCCGAGAGCGAAAGTGCCGAAGCTGTATTGTATAAACTCATCAAGCCAGTTGAACATATTCCTGTCTATTTTAACTCAATAGTGGAAGAAGTGAACCGGGAAGGAGAATATTTTCATGTTAAACTTTCTGGCAACAAAGAAGAGATTGTTTCTGCAATTGTTGTTTGTGCTGGTTTTTCACTTTTTGCTGCCGAGAAAAAAGAAGAGTATGGATATGGTATTTACAATAATGTAATAACAAGTTCCGACCTTGAAAGCTGGTTCAAAACAGGGAAAGATTCAAGGATAAACAACCCGGCGAAAGTTGGATTTGTCCACTGCGTTGGATCCAGAGACGAGAAAATATGCAACAGACAGTGTTCAAAAGTATGTTGTGTTACTGCAGTGAAACAGGCAGTTGAAATTAAGGAGATGTTTCCTCAGGCCGATGTTTATTGTTTCTATATGGACCTTAGAATGTTCGGCAGAAAATATGAAGACCTTTATCTTAGAGCTCAGAATAAATTTGGAATCAGGTTTATCAGAGGAAGAGTTTCCGAAGTTTCTGAAGATGTAACCGGCAGAGTTGTCATAAAAGCAGAGGACACACTCTCTTCAAAACCGCTGAAAATTTCTTTTGACCTACTAGTTCTAATGACAGGTATGGTAAGCAACAGTTCAATTGTCAAACTTTCCGAAATTCTTTCATTAGCAATAGGAGAGGATGGTTTTATTGATCCTCAGGACTCAATAATACAGTTACAGGAGAGCGGAAAAGAAGGGATCTTTCTTGCAGGAGCCATTACGGGACCAAAGACCATTCCCGAAACCTTAAACGAAGCCCGGGCATCTGCACTGTCAGTTCATAATTATCTCAATAAGAAAAAAGTGTTATGATCAATTTTGGGTACATTCTTACTCCCAGTTCACAGATTGACCTGGATGTTTCGGACAACTCACTTTTCAAAGAGATAATGAAAGTTGTACCGGATATTTCAACTTGCATTGGATGTGGTTCCTGCGTTGCTACCTGCAGTTCTGGAGTTTTTACTAAGACAGGTTTCCGGAATGCTGTTCTTTTACTTGAAAGAGGAATGAACAGTGAAGCAGAGTCAATGCTAAAGGGGTGCATGCTTTGCGGAAAGTGCACTCTCGTTTGTCCAAGGGGAATCAATACCAGGCACGCAATTGTTCTAATTTGCAGGAAACTTGGATAAGAACAAAATAAAATGAGAGAAAGAATAATTTTTGCATTTGACCCTTTTGTATTTCCGTTTACCCTGGGAATGGTATTTATAATTCTATACCTTACTGTTGGCGGGTCCAAGATCATTGCATCTTTGTCTAAAGAGGAGAAAATTAAGCTACTTAAACACACTTTCTCAATTTCAATTTTTAAAACTTTTTGGAACATAATTGCAGACTGCCTTTTGCATATTAAAATTTTCAATCGAAACTTCATGCTCGGTTACATGCATGCCAGTATTGCTTTCGGCTGGTTTATGCTCATATTCATTGGACATCTTGAAGTTATGATGTATACTCCTCAGAGAAACGGTGTGCTTTACTATCCGGTGTTTTTCAGATACTTTGTAATGAAAACCCATGAAACACTTCGGGGAGATTTTCTGTTTTTCATGATGGATTTGTTTCTACTCATTGTACTTTCGGGCGTATCCATTGCTATCTACAAGAGATTCAAAAGTTCTGCCGTAGGTATGAGGCAAACTGCAAAATTAAAAACCGGAGATAAAATTGCCCTCTATTCTCTATGGCTTATTTTCCCACTCAGGCTCTTTGCCGAGAGTTTTACTGCAGGCATAAGCGGTGGCAGTTTTATGACAATCACAATCAACCGGGTTTTTAATACATTCACCTCCAACGAAAATCTTATACAGCCTGTGTGGTGGGCATACTCAATTGTTCTTGGTGCCTTTCTTTTTGCTCTACCATTCTCAAGATATATGCATATTCCAACAGAGATTTTTCTGATTTGGCTTAGAAATGCCGGCATAATGTCCACTAGTGCAAGAGAGGGCTACTCCGAAGTAGAAATCTATTCTTGTTCAAGCTGTGGAATTTGTATTGATGTATGTCCAATGACAGCAAATAAAGAGAATTCAAAATTCACTTCAGTCTATTTTCTAAGGTTCTTAAGACGCAGGAAACAAGAGTCTATCTCTCCGGCAGACAAGTGTCTTATGTGCGGAAAGTGCGTTGAAGTTTGCCCGGTTGAAATTGAAAGTTGCAGGCTTAAATTGCTTAAACGGGAGGAGCAAATTACTCAGAATGGTCAAAGAATGTCATTTCTTAAAGATATTCATGAAAGTACTACCTGTGCCGATGTGCTTTACTATGCGGGATGTATGACTCATCTAACCCCGGTAATTTATGATTCACTTTTAAAAATTCTGGAAAAATCCGGAACAAGTTATTCTTTCATGGACAAAGAAGCTACTGTATGCTGTGGAAGGCCATTAATGCTATCCGGGGACAATCTGGCAGCAAAGGAAATGATTAAAAAAAACGAAAAAATCATACTGGCATCCGGGGCAAAAACTCTTTTACTCTCCTGCCCTATTTGTTATAAAGTATTTAAAGAGAATTACGACCTTCCCGCAATGGAAATTGTCCATTATACAGAGTTTATAGGCAAACTCATTAAAGAGAAAAAGATTATCCTGAAAAAACAGTCAAATAGTTTTGTGTTCCATGATCCGTGCGATCTTGGAAGAGGTTCCGGTATTTATGAGCAACCTCGGGAAATTTTAAAAGAGGCCGGGGAACTGTTGTCATCTCAGGAAGAGAAGGGACTTAGCTATTGTTGCGGAGGAAGTCTGGGCTCTATATCACTGGGCAAAGAAGAGAGAAACACTATCACATCAGTTTCACTTGAGAATCTTTTTAAAAACAATCCAGATAAACTTGTAACTGCATGTCCGCTTTGTTACAAAACATTTAAAAATGTTAACGAAAAACCAACATTGGATATAGCACAGGTTGTAGCACAACAAATGCAATAACCGGCATACTTTCAAAACAGATATTTTTGTACTATATGACTAATTATAAATTGAAAAACATCGCTACCGGCGAAATTTTTGAAGACAGCGGATGGCTGCTTTCGGATCCTAAATACAATAAACCATCATTAGTGAGGTCGGTATATGAGAAACAACAACTGGAATTAAAAGACAATTCTCATGGATTTTATAAGTTTTCGGACTGGCTGCCCATTTGCAGGGAGCTTAAAAATTCTTCATTCCCTGTGACATATAAAAGTGAAAAACTGGCTAAAGTTCTTGATGTAGAAAACCTGTATATTACTTTTAGCGGATATTGGCCCGAAAAAGGGGCTAATATGACAACTTGTTCTTTTAAGGAGACTGAGGCCTATTCGGTATGCGCAAGGCTGAAAAAAGGCCAGAAAGGCGTCATGGTTGTAGCATCTGCAGGCAATACTGCCAGAGCTTTTGCAAAAGTATGTTCCGAGAACAACATTCCCCTGTTGATTGTTGTTCCCGAAGACAATCTAAATGCTCTTTGGTTTGATTCTCCAATAAAAGATTGTGTTAAGCTTATTTCAACACCATCCGGATCGGATTATTTCGATGCAATAGATCTGGCAAACCAGATATGTACATCTGACTTGTTTTTTGAAGAGGGAGGTGCAAAAAATGTAGCCAGACGGGACGGAATGGGAACTACGGTTCTTTCTGCAACCACAGCAATAGGCAGGATTCCGGATTATTACTTTCAGTCTATTGGAAGCGGAACAGGAACAATTGCTGCATGGGAAGCAAATCTGAGACTCATTGAAGACGGAAGATTCGGAACACATAAAATGACACTCATTCCCTCTCAGAATATTCCTTTCACTCCAATGTATGATGCATGGAAAGCGGCAAGCAGGGATTTGCTTCCAGTTGACGAAGATGAATCAAGAAAAAAAGCATTGTTAATTGCAGCTAAGGTCCTTTCAAATCGCCGGCCACCTTACTCAGTTCCAGGAGGTTTATACGATGCACTTTGTGATACAAACGGAGATATTGAAATCGCAGACAATGGCGAACTGGAAATGGCGTGCATTCTTTTTGAGCAGACTGAAGGTATTGATATCTATCCAGCTGCAGGTGTGGCCCTTTCGGGTATGATTAAAAGCATCAATATAGGTAAAGTAGACAAAAATAAGATATTAATGCTTAATATTACCGGTGGCGGCGAGAAAAGATTTCGCTCGGAAAACAAGGTTTTTAATCTCTTGCCTAATGCAATAATTTGCAATAAATCGGGCTCTGAAAAAATCATTAAAAAAGCTGAAGAGATATTTGGGTTGACAGACTGACGTTTTATTGCTACTTTTGCGTCCTCAATAAAAAATCAGCAATGGATTTTCAACTTTCTTCGGTATTCAGGCCTAAGTTTTTTGGTCTTTTCAAAAAAAATGGAGGATATAACAAAAAACTTTTTACCTCCGATTTAATTGCCGGAATAATTGTAGGTATAATAGCGCTGCCATTAGCTATAGCATTTGGAATCGCATCCGGAGTAACGCCGCAGCAAGGGTTAATAACAGCTATTGTAGCCGGTTTGTTGACATCTCTGTTTGGAGGCTCAAATTTCTTAATCGGAGGGCCAACCGGAGCTTTCATTATAATTGTTTTTGGGATTGTTACCAAGTACGGAATGTCCGGGCTAATCATTGCAACAATTATTGCAGGTGTTATTCTGGTTTTAATGGGTATTTTCAAATTGGGAAACATAATTCGTTATATTCCCTATCCAATTGTTGTAGGGTTCACAAGTGGTATCGCTCTGGTTATTTTTTCCACGCAAATCAAGGACTTGTTCGGTCTTACAATAAGTGAAGTGCCTGCAGAATTTATTCCTAAATGGATAAGTTATTTTCAGCATATTTCCACAATAAATTTATGGGAAACGGGCCTGGGGTTGTTTTGCCTTTTGGTAATCATTTTCTGGCCAAAAATAACTTCTAAGATTCCGGGTTCTTTAATGGCTATTATTTTAGGAACAGTAATCGCAATAATTCTTTCCAGATATATGGGAATTGATTTTGCAACAATCGGGAATAAATTTCCGGAACTTGCAGGGGGAATTCCATTGCCCAGACCACAAACTCCAAAAATTGACTTTGAAGCAATTAGAATGCTTTTTCAGCCGGCGATAACGATAGCTCTTCTTTGTGCTATAGAATCCTTACTGGCTGCCATGGTTGCCGACGGCGTAACCGGGAAAAAGCATAATTCCAATACAGAACTGATAGGTCAGGGCATTACAAATATCATTACTCCGTTTTTTGGTGGTCTTCCGTCTACAGGTGCCATTGCCAGAACAATGGCAAATATCAATAACGGAGGCAAAACTCCTGTCGCAGGGGTAATTCATGCATTTGTACTTGTTATAATATTCTTGTTTTTAATGCCTTATGCAGTTTATATACCACTCTCCTGTCTTGCGGCAATCCTTATAATCGTTTCATACAACATGAGCGAATGGAGAACATTTAAATACCTGCTTAAAGGACATAGGGCAGATGTTGCTGTTCTGCTTCTGACTTTTGTGCTTACTGTAATCGTTGACTTGACAATTGCAATTGAAGTAGGAGTTGTAATGGCAGTAATTCTGTTTGTTAAGAGAGTTTCTGAAACTTCATCAATTACTGTAATCGGACAACCATTTTTATCCGGTACCGAGAATGAAGAGTATACAAGCGATGTTGAGGTCCTTGATATTCCTAAAGGCGTTGAAGTATATGAAATTGACGGTCCATTCTTCTTTGGTCTGGCAAACAAGCTGGACGAATTGGATTTATCATCCCACCATTTGTTAAAAGTGAGGATTATAAGAATGCGTAAGGTTCCATTTATAGACTCTACCGGTCTCAACAACCTTAGAAACTTGTGGAAGAGATCCAGAAGGGAAAAAATACATGTGATACTTTCAGGAGTGAGCGAAAATGTTTTAAATACGCTTTCAAAATCGGGTTTTGCAGACGAAATTGGAAGAGAGCACATCTTGCCTCATATTCAGCTCGCATTGGGCAAAGCTGCCGAAATATTAAAGCAGCAGGAGAATAAGATAAAAACCAATAAATGAATAATCGGTATTCAAATCTCTCCGGCAGGACAAAAGGAATAATACTAATACTGGCGGCAAATACTTTATTTGCTATCAACATGCCTGTATCCAGAGAGATAACTCCTGAATGGATTCATCCATTCGGTCTGTCTCAGTTGAGAATTTCATTTGCCTTTATTGCGCTGTTTTTACTATCGTTTTTTGTAAAAAAAAATGAGAACTCTTTTAGTGGCAAAGATCACGTCATTCTTATATTAAGCGGGATATTCGGTACATCTTTAAATCAGTTGTCTTTTCTGGGCGGTCTGGCAAAGACCTCCCCTGTAGATGCATCCCTGATCATTACGATTACTCCTATCATTACAATGATATTTGCTGCAATATTATTAAAGGAACCGATTTCATTTAAAAAGACAACCGGTGTTGTAATAGGAATGGCAGGAGCTGCGCTAATATTGTATACTGCACAAAGCGGGGAATTTAAACAAACCGGAACCCTTGAAGGAAATTTAATTGTTCTTATCAGTGGCTTCGTTTATGCGTTGTATCTGGTAATCGTACGCCCTCTTATGATGAAGCACTCGCCCCTTCATGTAATGAAATGGATTTTCTTTTATGGGATGATTTTTTCGTTACCCTTTACCTGGGAGCACGTATTTATTAAGCCTGGTGCAAATACCACTGTTTATGCGCAACTTGGATATGCTCTTATTATGGGAACATTTGCAGCATATCTGTTAGTTGCCTTCGCACTCCAATTGCTTCGTCCCACAACAGTAAGTATGTTCAATTACATTCAACCGGTGCTTGCATCCCTGATTTCATTATCTATTGGACAGGATGTTCTAAACTGGACTAAACCTGTTTCTGCAATTTTGATATTCATTGGAGTATATCTTGTAATTACTTCTAAATCGGCTTTAAATAACGAAAAATTACCTGCTGAAGGTATTTGACGGAGAGCTCTCATTCTGAAGCCTGTCAAGAGCCGTAACCACATATTTAAAGCCTCGTTTGCCATCAATCCGGAATCTTGTGACATCTCTTACAACAGAAACAATTTTTGAAGGATCCTGTATATTTATGATTTCGCCTGAACCAAATTTATAGACGACATAATATACCGCTCTGTCCATTTCTGTTTCAAACGCCGGTGCTTTCCATGAGAGGAAGCCTTTTGAATATTTGATTTCAGATACCGGTTTTGGAGGAATAGTATCAATATTTTTGTATTGTGGCATTAATGAAGGATACTTCTGATAGTTGTTCTCAAGAGAATCCACCAGTTTTGGTTGAGAAGCAAATCCCAGTCCGGACCACCAAATGTTTCCCATAATGTTTGGATCTTTCCCTACAATTTCCATTTTTCTGAACAGCTGGTTCACAAGGTCCCCATTGCGATTTTTTATTTCAAGCTGATTCCATATGCTTTGGCCAATATAAAGATTAACACCGTTGCTATTATTGGACCACCATTTTACCAATGGCGCATAATTGACTCTTGAGTGTCCAATTTCCCAGTATAACTGAGGTGCATTGTAGTCTATCCATCCATTTTTTGTCCATAGCAAAATATCTGCATAAAGATCGTCATAGTTTGTTTGAAGAGAAGTTGAAGGAGAACCGTTAGGATCGACAGTATCATTCCTCCAAACACCAAACGGGCTTATTCCGAATTTAACCCAGGGTTTAATGGATTTAATTGTTTCATTCAATTCTTTAACAAGAATATTAACATTGTTTCTTCTCCAGTTGTTTTTGTCAAACCTCCCGAAACCGTCTGACTTATAGTACATCAAAAACGATTCCTCATCCGGAAATTCCAGATATGGAAGCTTGTATGGATAGAAATAGTCGTCAAAGTGAATTGCATCAACATCATATCTTGTTACAAAATCGGCAACAACTTTTTTTAGGTGCTCTCTTGAACCAGGCCGGCCCGGATCAAAGTAAATCTGAGGTCCGTATTTGAGAAAGAGTTCCGGTTGCTTGAAATACATGTGATCGGATGCCAGTATCTCGTTTTTGCCCGAAGTTACCCTGTATGGATTAAACCATGCATGAAACTCCATTCCTCTTTTGTGACACTCATCCAGAACAAATTGCGCCGGGTCAAAGAAAGGCTCCGGTGCTTTACCCTGAGTTCCTGTAATGAATCTGCTCCATGGTTCCAGTTGTGATACAAACAATGCATCCGCCTGAGGTCGCACCTGAAAAATTACAGCATTGATATTCAGTTTTTTAAAAAGATCCAGATTAGAAATAATATCTGCTTTAATTTCATCTGTTGTCATGTTTTTCCATGTAGTATTGACCACAGTCGGGAACCATGCTCCGCGAAACTCTCTTTTTGGGTTGTTTGCAGCCATTAGAACCGAGGCTCCAAGTGCTGCAAAAACCAATACCGAAATCAAATATCTTATTTTCATGACTTTGAGATTATACCGCCTTTATAATAATTGCAGTTCCCATTCCTCCTCCGATGCAAAGCGAAGCAAGACCCAGTTTTTTGCCTGATGTTTTAAGTTCGTGAACAAGAGTTACCAGTATTCTGTTTCCTGATGCTCCTATAGGATGCCCTAACGCAATTGCTCCACCATTTATGTTAGTCCTTTCGTTTACCCACTCACGACTTACATTGTGCTCCTGCATTAGTTCGCGAATAACGCCAAGAGATTGTGCTGCAAATGCTTCATTAAGCTCAATTAATTCAATTTCAGAAAGTTTGAGATTACCATTTTTAAGTGCCTTTCTGATAGCCGGAACCGGACCCATACCCATAAATGCAGGATCAACGCCACCCTGTCCGCATGAGATAATTTCGGCCATTGGTTTTAGATTGTAATTCTTTACAGCTTCTTCACTTGCTATCATTACAAATGATGCTCCGTCATTAACTCCCGATGCATTTCCTGCAGTAACTGTTCCTTCTTTTTTGAATGCAGGTTTGAGCATTGCGAGTTTTTCAGGTGTACTCGCCCTGTTGGGAAATTCATCTTTATTAAACAAAATTGTCTCTTTTTTTGATGCAATCTCAACAGTAACAATCTCTTTATCAAAAACTCCTGAGTCAACTGCTTTGATTGCTTTTTGCTGAGAGGAGAAAGAGAACTCATCCTGTGCTTCTCTGGTTATCCCATATTTTTCTGCAATGTTTTCGGCAGTTATACCCATATGATACTTATTAAATGCATCTGTTAGGCCATCACATACCATATGGTCAATAACTTGTATATTACCCATTTTAATGCCGTTTCTTATGCTTCCCGGCATAACAAAACCTGCATTGGACATCGATTCGGTGCCACCTGCAATAACTACTTCTGATGCACCGGACAAGATTTCGGCATAACCGTTCATTACAGCTTTCATTCCGGATCCGCAAACCATGTTTATAGAATATGCGGGAACCTCATTTGGGATTCCTGCAAGTATAGAAGCCTGACGTGCAACACCCTGCATTTGTCCGGCAGAAAGTATATTGCCCGCTATTACCGAATCTACATTCCCGGGAAATATGCCGCTTTCTTTGATGATTTCCCTAATCACAATTGCACCAAGTTCTCCGGGATTAAAAGAGGCAAGCGAACCCATAAATTTGCCTATTGCTGTTCTTTTGGCAGCAACAATAAATACTTTTTTCATATTAACTTTTCATTTTAATTAATTGATCCGAAATAATTAATTTTGCGCCTGTAGCTTCCTGAATCTGATTAACAGTAAATTCAGGATGAAGTTCTCTTAAAACAATTCCCTGAGGCGTAATCTCCATAACTCCCATCTCTGTAATAATTAAACTCACCACTTTTGCTGCAGTAAGCGGCAATTTACACAATTCCAATATTTTGTGAGCTCCTCTTGCAGTATGTTCCATCGCCAGAATCACTCTTTTTGCTCCAACAAGCAAATCCATCGCACCTCCCATTCCAGGAGTTTTTTTACCGGGAATCATCCAGTTTGCAAGATTTCCAAGTTCATCTACTTCCATAGCTCCAAGTATTGTAACATCCACATGTCTTCCACGGATGATTGAAAATGAAACCGAACTGTCAAAACATGACGAACCGTCTACATAAGAGATATAGCCTCCACCGGCATTAGTGTAGTTCTTATTTTCGCTTCCGGGAACAGGTTCCGGACCCATTCCCAGCATACCGTTTTCGGATTGAAGAGTAACCTTCACTCCCACAGGTAAATAGTTTGGAATAAGTGTAGGGAGTCCAATTCCCAGATTGACAACATCTCCGTCTTTAAGTTCAAGGGCTGCCCTTCTGGCGATAACCTCTCTGATCTCGTTTTTATCCATAGCAATACTGTTAAATTTTATTTTTTCTTAAATCCGCCCTTCTTACAAACTCCTGAGCAACATACGAAGCTACATCGTCGGCATAGCTATTCATGCTGAATCCCGCATCATATCCCAGTTCCTTTGCAAGTTCATGCGAGATTCTGGGACCGCCGCAAACAAGGATCATTTTATCTCTCAACCCTTCTGCCTCCATAAGTTCCACAAGCTCAACCAGATTTTTTATGTGTACATCTTTCTGAGTTACCGTTTGAGATACAAGAAGCGCATCTGCGCCCAGTTCGAGTGCTTTTGCAATGAACTCTTCGTTAGGAACCTGCGATCCAAGGTTATGAGCTTCAATCATTTCGTATCTTTCAAGACCATAATGACCGGCATAACCCTTCATGTTCATTATTGCATCAATCCCCACAGTATGGGCATCAGAACCTGTACTTGCACCTATAACAACAAGTGGCTGGCCTATATTCTCCTTAATATACTGATCTGTTTCATGCATATCCATCTTACTGGAATCAACCTTGGGAACATATATATTGTTATAGTTAACTGTATGAATTGTACTTCCATAGCAATTAAAAAAGGTAAATCCGGGAGTTAACTCTTTGTAGAAAACAACCTGAGGATTTTCAAATCCCATTTGTCTGATTAGTTGTTTGGCTGCTTCTATTGCTTCATCTCCAATAGGAACCGGAAGGGTGAAACTCAGCTGGACCTTTCCGTCATTCATAGTATCGCCGTATGGTTTAACTTTTTCCAGGTCAAGCGTTTTGTCAAATTCATTTGACTGCATTGAATATAATCCGCCACTCATTCTATTTTCCTCCTAACATTATTGTAATAAATGGATTCATGTAGTTGTCTCCTTTTTCAACAACTCCCGCAAGCCCTTTTCCACCAGTCTTGGCTCTTTTGACATCAGCAAAAAGTCCTTTTTCAAGAGCAGAAAAAAGACCCTCTTTCTCAATTTTCTCTAGAAGAAAAATTGATTTTTCCAGAACCTCTTTTGCTCTGAATTTTATAATTCCTCCCTCTTTGAACTCCACCTCATCCCCTAGTCCTTTCATATTTGAAAATATGTATTTCGCGTTTTCAATAGAAAGATACCGGTCGGCCATAAATGGAGTGTGAATTGCCTCTGTTGGCATTCCGAGAAGCTGTATTCCCTGATTTGTCCATATTCCTATGATATTGAAAAGAGCATCCTGAATATGACCTCTGAAAATATTCCCTGTCATGAATTTTGTAGGAGGCATGTATTTGAGAGGAGCGTCGGGAAAAATCTCCCGTGTCATTTGAGCCTGGGCGAGTTCATACAAAAAACCATTTTCGAGTTCCGGGTCCATTTCAAAAGCATGTCCAAGACCCATTTGAGCTTGTGGAAGACCTGCAAGCAAAGCGAGTTGTTCATTAATAAAATCGGACGCCAAAACTGTGTGTGCCTCCTCAAATGCATCGGCAGTAGTGAGATAATTGTCTTCACCTGTATTAATAATTACGCCGGCAAACGAGTTTATTGCTCTGGAAAAGAACTGATCTACAAGAGTTCTTTGCATGTTGATATCTCTGAAAAGAATACCGTAAAGAGCATCATTAAGCATAACATCAAGGCCTTCAAATGCACCCATTACTGCTATTTCGGGCATGCAAAGTCCTGAACAATAGTTGCAAAGACGGATATATCTGCCTACCTCCTCTCCCACTTTGTCAAGAGCACGTCTCATGATTCTGAAGTTCTCCTGTGTCGCAAATGTTCCTCCAAAACCTTCGGTGGTTGCGCCAAATGGTACATAGTCCAATAGTGACTGGCCTGTAGTGCGGATTACTGCAATTATATCTGCTCCCTGTCTTGCGGCAGCCTCGGCCTGAATAACATCTTCGTAAATGTTTCCGGTTGCAACAATTACATAGAGATACGGCTTAGGCCCTTCTCCAATAGTGTTTAAATATTCTTCTCTGCGTAGCCTTCTGTTCTTTATTCTGTTGATGCTTTCTGCTACTAAAGGAGTTATTGCAGAACTTATACTCTCTTTGCTTTGAGCTGCAATTCTTGTGATGTCAATTTTTCCCTCCGATATTCCTTCTGCCACTTGCTGTGGAGAGAGACCTGCTGAAGCCATTGCGTTTCCCAAAAAATAGAGTGCTCCCTGGCTGAGTACTCCCTTCTCCTTTAATTCATCTACAACTACATTGGGAAGCGGAACTTCGTTTTTGTCTACACCATCTATCCCCATGAGCCTGCATAATGTCCTTTCGACTGAAACGGTAGTATAATTGTCTACAAATGTTTGAACATTTGCCGCAATATTTCCCGAGAGACTTCTGGCATAGCTGACTCTTTTGAAATCTAAATCTAATTTGCTTTGCATCTTATATTTGTAAATTAATAATTTTATTCAACCTTGTTTTTCAGGAGATTTTCGGCTTCCTCAATCCATTTGCTGTCCACACCGAGTGAAGCAGCAATTTTAAGAGCCTCTTTAGGAGGTTTTGTCCCTGTCTCTTCAATGAGTTTATAGTTCATTTTACCCTCTTCCAGCCCTTTTACTCTTATTCTGGTACATTTCACCTCTTCTATGTTATAATGCGTCGTAACCGCCATTAAAAGGCTTTTACCGGTAAGAATTTTTATTAGTGCAGTAACAAGAGCCGTTCCTTCAAGCGGGTTTGTAGTTCTTGCAGGTTCATCAATAAGTGCAAGAATTTTTTTGCCTGAGTGTACACTTTTTATTATTCTGTCAATTCTTGAAATCTCTGCCGCGAAGGAAGAAAGTCCACTTTCAATGTTCTGAAAATCACCAATGCAAAAATGAACCTCCTCTACAGGAGATATTTCTGCATCTAAGGCAGGAACACCAAATCCAAACTGAAAAAGGTACTGGCAAAGAGCAAGGGTTTTAAGAACAATAGTTTTACCCCCCATATTTGCTCCTGTTATCAAAAGAGGAGATCCGGCCTCAAATTCAATAGAGACTTTTTGGAATACTCTGTCTTCATTCTCAACCATCTCCTTCACATAAGGATTGAACATTTCTGAGTATTTGATTATTCCCTTTGAAATCGAAGGTATTATAAAACCCATACTCTCCATCAGAAGAGTTTTTGCAATTAATATATCTGTCTTTGAAAGTATCTCCAAAGAGGAAGATAAAAGACTCGACAGTTTTCCGATTTTTCTGCTAAGTTCTTTTCTTATTCTGTCTTCAATAACAGACGCTTCATAAAAGAGCTCATCTGAATAACGATTTCCGCTTCTTATTTTTTGTCTGACATTCGCAAGAGTTTCGTCGTAGGAATCATAAACATAAAAAGAGCCAATTCTTAGCCCTTCAGGGTCTAACAATTGCACTATTTGCCCAAGGTTTTCAAATTCCATGGATTTTACTTTTCCTTGCAAAACCGACTTTACATCTTCATTTATTATAGCCAGGTTTTTTATTTCGAACAGTTCAATATCGTCAAGAGTAGATTCTGCTTGCAAACGTGAAATTGTATTGCGGATATCTTTTAGACGGGACAGTCTTAATTGAATAAGGCTTAAGGATTCACTTAAAGTTCCTGAAGAAGAAAATAATTTGAAAAATTCCTCAAAATCTTTATAAACAGCCTCTATTTCAGTGGATTTATGAAGCATTGGACTGTCCATAAGCAGATGCCGGGACAAAGAAGACTGCAATTGCAACTTCTCAAAAATGTATCTGAATCCGGTAGGAGAATCTAATATTGTTTTAAGCCTCATAATCATTTTTTATAATGTCGTAAACAGGAAGTCCAATTTCTCTTTCCAGTTCCATGCAAAGAGTGTCCGAATCCAGCTTAGTTCCATCCGGTGCTGTAGGATTTATGCAAACAGCCAGCAAATTGCATTTTTTTAGGACCGAAATCCTACCACCCTTCTTTTTGAATACATTGTAATTGAGGGGAGTAATAAATATTTTCGTAAAATCCCTAACAATAATCTCTACTTCACTTTCACCTGTTTCCGGCCGAATTACGTTCATGAACCTGTCGGTGAGGGCACCTGATACAAAAAAAATTTTTGTTCCTTTTGTTAAATCGGAATTCACATTTCCCAGAGTAAAAGCAGACTCCATACCAAGCGGAGTAATTTCGCCATTTCCCTCTACTCTCCAAACTCCTTTTCCAATCTTTTCCAGCTTTTCTTTATCGGGGAAATCTGTAACAGGAAGATTTACAAGACCAACAACAAATGCGGTTTTAGTAACTAATGTCTTAATATTTGCACTCAGGGAAGCACCTGTGGCAAGAATCATAGATTCCGAAACTGCCGGTGAAGCGAGGCTCATTCTGGAAAGTGCGCCGTCAATTATTATAAGATTTGCTTTATGTTGCCTTACTGCATTGTCCATCCACCTTTTTAACGAAATTGTAGAGGAAGGTCCGGAAAGCAGAATTTTCCCCTGAGAGAGGGCTTTTGCTGTTATAACTCTGCCCAATGACGTTTTTTCATCTCCAATTTCAAGCAGCTCAGAAATAACGTTCCTTGATTTGTAGTGTTTTTCACTCGTTCCAAAAAGCATTCCTTCTTTCAAAAGAATTTCCGGTTTTGAGCCTTGAGTAACCTGATCTGTTCTTTCTCCATCTATTCCAATTGAAGTTACTGCAACCGTTAGATTTTCCAGAGAAAGCCTTTTAATCAAATAATTAAGACACTCAGTTTTACCGGTATTCTTTTCAAGACCAACGATAGATACACTATCATAGCCAAGAAGCTCCCGAACAAATGGCATTAAATTCAGTGTTTATGAGATCTTTCTTTACGCATTAAAATTGCAGGCTCAATAGACATTCTTTGTCCCTTATGAAGAGATGCAACACCTTCAACAGGTGTATTCTTTTTGCAGTCTTCACATTCACAAATGTTCTGGTAGTCTGTGGGCTCTGTATATGTAGTTATAACCCCTTCAAAATTTCTAAGTACAACTTTTCCGGGTGATTGTGATATTACATAAGTAGGCATAACAGGGGTTTTTCCGCCTCCTCCGGGCGCATCAACTACAAATGTAGGAACAGCATAACCAGAAGTATGCCCTCTTAAACCTTCAATAATTTCAATACCCTTTGAAACAGGTGTACGGAAATGTTCAAGACCCATTGAGAGGTCACATTGATATATATAATAAGGCCTTACGCGTATTTTAACCAGCATGTGAACCAGCCTTCTCATAATATTTACACAATCATTTACACCTCTGAGCAAAACCGATTGATTCCCAAGAGGTATTCCTGCGTTTGCAAGTTTTGCGCAAGCTTCTGTAGATTCGGTTGTTATTTCGTTCGGGTGGTTAAAGTGGGTATTAAGCCATATCGGGTGATATTGCTTAAGCATATCAACCAGTTTGTCTGTAATTCTCTGAGGGCAAACAACAGGAACTCTGGAACCAATTCTTATTATCTCAACATGAGGAATGGCTCTTAGTCTTTTGATAATTGACTCGAGTTTAGCGTCCGATACCATGAGAGCATCACCCCCTGAAAGCAGTACATCCCTTACCTGAGGAGTTGCAGCAATATAGTCTATAGCTTTTTGAATATAGTCAGAAGGGGTTTCATCGTCCTTTTGTCCGGCAAATCGCCTTCTTGTGCAATGCCTGCAATACATTGAACACATGTCTGTTATAAGCAGCAATACCCTGTCGGGGTATCTGTGAGTAAGGCCCTGTACAGGAGAGTCCTCGTCTTCATGCAAAGGGTCCAGAAGGTCTGCAGGAGATATGTGTGTTTCGGAGCCTGTAGGTATGGCTTGCTTTCTGACCGGATCGTTAGGATCTTCAGGGTCAATGAGAGTTAAATAATATGGAGTAATTGCCATTCTCAAAGTCTGAAGTGACCTGCTTACCCCTTCTTCCTCTTCCCGGGTGAGTGGTATGTAGTTTTTCAACTTATCAAGTGTTTCAATCCTGTTTTTTACCTGCCATTTCCAATCATTCCACTGCTCATCAGAGACCTCCGGGAATAAAATTTTTCTTCTGCTTTCTGCCATGTTTTTATACATAAAGTTTTTCAAATAAGTCTCGGATAGCTTTAGATTCTCTTATAATGTTCAGAGTAAGGTTTGCATGTCCTTTTGCATATCCGTTGCCAACAATGAGGTTAATGTCTTTGCCAACACCTTCTGCTCCTAATGCTGCTTTCGTAAAACTGGTTGCCATCGAGAAAAAGTATACACAACCCTGACCTTTAGTTATGAGTATTGATGTCATTTCTGTAGATTGCACATTAACATTGTTTACTGTTACATCGCAGCCTCTTCCTCCGGTAACTGCCATAACTCTGTTGTATACATCCATTACATTGGTTGCATCGGCAATTATTATGTCTGTTGCAATGCCAAGCTCTTCAATCCTCTTGGCATTTACGGGAGAATATTCCACAACAATTACTTTGCCGGACGGTCCCACATTTTGCATTGCCTGGTAACAGCACAGTATTCCGGATTTTCCTCCCCCTCCAATAATGCAAACAATATCTCCCTCTGTAACCAGTCTGTCCACTTGCGCAGGAGCACCGGCAACATCCAGCACTGCAAGGGCGAGTTTTTCCGGAATGTCTTCCGGAAGGACTGCAAAGAGGCCGCTCTCAAAGAGAATGGCCTCTGCGTCAACATCTACCTGATCGGAATTTGGGCTGAGATTTTTAATGGATTTTATCTTTAATGGGGTTAATGAAAGCGAAACCAAAGTGGCAACTTTATCACCGGCTTTAAGCTTGTTGGCCGGGAAATTTTTTCCCACTTCCTTAACTGTCCCAATGAGCATGCCACCTGAACCTGTTACGGGATTTTGCATTTTCCCTCTTTCATTTACAATGGAGAGAATCATCTGTTCCATTTTACCGGCATCAGATCCGCAACTCTTTTTTATTTGAGTATATGAAGCTGAATCTATATTGAGTGTTGATACATCTATAAGTACCTCATTGTCATATATGGACATTGTATTGTCCAGTCTATATGCCGGTTGAGGCAAAGTCCCTTTTGGTTCCAGCACCCTGTGTGTTCCATATCTGCAACCCTTTGTCATATACTTGTTATGCGTAAAGTTCGGTAAATATTTTTCTAAGCTTATCAGATTCTCTCAGCAATTGCAAAGTAATTTCTGCATGGCCTTTTGTATATCCGTTGCCAACAATCATTGTAACATCGCTTCCTACTCCTTCGGCACCAAGGGCTGCTTTTGTAAAGCTTGTTGCCATTGAGAAAAAGTAAACAATTCCTGTATCTTTTGTGCAAAGAATGCTTGTCATTTCGGTGTCGTTGATATTTACATTATTAATAGTAATATCACACATTTCTCCGTTTGTAAGCTCTTCAATTTTTTCAAGAATGGCTACCGGCTGAGTGGCATCTGCTGAAAAAACAAAGTCGCAGAATCCAAGATCTTTAAGCCTGTTTGTGCTTTTTTCACTGTGGCAAAGACCGATTACCTTCCCGGTTACTCCTGCACGTTTTTTAGCTTCGTAACAACACAACATGCCCGATTTTCCGCCTGCTCCAATTATCAATACTGTATCCCCGGGTTTAACAAGTTTTGCTGTTTGAGCAGGTGCTCCTGCAACATCGAGCGCCGATAGCGCAAGATTTGCCGGCATATCAGATGGAATTTTAGCATAAATTCCACTTTCAAAAAGTATCGCCTTTCCATCTATGTCTACCTGATCAATATCTGAACGGATATCTTTAATTTTATCAATTCTTAAAGGAGTCAGAGACAATGAAACTAATGTTGCAATCCTGTCTCCTACTTTAAGATCAATTTTGCCAATTAGTGCATCACCAATTTTTTCCACTGTACCAAGAAGCATTCCGCCTGAGCCGGTAACCGGATTTCTGTGTTTTCCCTGTTTCGCAACTATGCCAAGCATTATTTCAGCAATTTTGGCCTTGTCTCCTCCAGCCTGTTCCTCAATTTGAGTAAAACTGGCAGAGTCAATGTTAAGTGTTTGAACATCAATGAGAATTTCATTATCATAAATCTCATCCATGTTGTTGTCAATTTTGTTTGCAGGCTGAGGGAGAACACCTTTTGGTTCAATTACCCTGTGAATTCCGTACTTGTTACCTTTTTTCATTGTAATTACTGTAATTATTTATAATTGTTGTATTTTTTCGTTAATTAAGATTTCGGTTTTAGGCCAAGAATCAGGCGGGTTTCTGCCGGAGTAGCAATCTCTCTTCCAAACTCCTTTGCAAGTCTTACAACTTTTTGCACAAGTTCTCCATTGGATTTTGCAACAACTCCTTTGGATATAAAAACATTGTCTTCAAATCCCACTCTTACATGTCCGCCGTCAATTATTGCGGCAACAGCAAGAGGAAATTCAAACCTTCCTACTCCGGCAACAGTATATGTAGAATCTGCAGGAATTGATCCTCTCAGAAAAATAAAGTCACGCAGTTCTCCGGATATGCCTCCGTTAACGCCCATTACAAAGTCAAAGTGCATTGGGGTTTTGATAAAACCTTTCTTTTGAAGTCTCAGGGCCATATCAATCATACTCTTGTCAAATACTTCAAGTTCCGGTTTTATCCCTCTTTCGATCATTTTAGAACCAAAATATTTAATGGTATTTTCGGTATTCATGAAAACATCATCCCCACCGAAGTTGAGTGTTCCACAGTCCAGAGTTGCCAGTTCGGGGTTCAGTTCAGTAGGCTGCAACCTTTCATCGTTAGACATTCCAACTGCACCACCTGTTGAGGGCTGAATAATTACATCGGGGCAAACCTTATAAATTGCATCCATAACGGTTTTAAACCTGGCTTTATCCTGAGTGGGAGTTCCGTCGTCGTAACGAACATGAAGGTGAATTATGCTTGCTCCGGCATCGTATGCCGATTTTGCTTCTCTAACACACTCTTCGACTGTATAGGGAACCGCAGGATTATGTTCTTTCAACACTTCTGCTCCGCAAATAGCAGCGGTAATAATAAGTTTATCCATAATTCAGTGTTTTATTTTCTTTGGCAAGATTTAGGAGTGACACAAGTACCGCTTGCTTTACATACAATAATCGGTTCTTCAAGAATATCTGCTGCCGAGGCAGAAATATCGGGCCTTGGAACAATCACTTTTTTAGCAATAAAATTCATCTTTCTAGAGCTGTTACCCACATTTACAATCTCCCCGGAAGCTTCGATAAAATCCCCGGCATAAACCGGTGCTATAAATTCAACACTATCATAGGCCTTGAAAAGACCTTCGTCTCCATCCTGTATAATAAGCAACTCAGTAGCAACATCTCCGAAAAGTTGTAACATCTTTGCTCCATCAACAAGATTTCCACCATAATGTGCATCGTGAGAGCTCATTCTGACTCTTATTAAAGCGGTTTTTGACATAATAAAAAATTTATTTAATGTAAATATGATCTATCAATATTGCAGGTGTATGAACGTTTTCGGGCTCAATTGAACCTGTCTCAACAATCTCTTCTGCTTCTGCTATAACGAGTCCGGCAGCCATAGCAATAATTGGATTAAAATTTTTGGTTGTCCCCTTGTAAAAAAGGTTGCCTGCCTTGTCGCTCACAGAAGCCCCAACAAAAGCAATATCTGCCTTTAGTGGTGTTTCAAGCAGATAGTCCTTACCTTCTACGCTTATTATCTTTTTCCCTGTGGCAACGACCGTACCAAGCCCTGTTGGCGTTAAAACACCTCCAAGTCCTGCTCCGAAGGCTCGTATTCTTTCAATTAGAGTTCCCTGCGGACAAAACTCAATTTCAAGCGATTTTTCATTCATCTGATCTATGGCAACAGGATTTGATCCAATGTAGGATGTGATTATTTTTTTAACCTGATGGTTTGAAATTAACTGACCATGCCCTCTATCCGGATATGCTGCGTCATTACTTATGATTGTCAGGTCTTTAACCCCCGATTTCGCCAGGGCGTCCATGAGATTATTCGGGCCGCCTGAGGTAAGAAAGCCGCCCACCATAATTGTCATGCCATCTTTTACTTTGTTGACTGCATCCTGCAATGAAATAAATTTATCCATAAATTATTGATTTTGTACGAAATGAATTGGAAATTCACAATTTTGCAAATGTAGCGATTTCTTTGCCTTAAAGCAAGTAAAACATACACAAAAAACCCGACAAAGTATATCTTTCGCCGGGCAATTAATTTAAATATTGTAGCTTAAATAGTGGCTTAATTATACCGACAATTTTTCGTTGCCGCAAACAGGATTTGCATAGAGAGATAGAAATATCTCCTCGAGTTCCTTTGAATCGCCATCTACATTGGATAATTTATAACTAACATAGCTGATAAACTTGTCCCGTTCTTCGAGAGTATACATATTGCTGTATTTGTCCGATGAAAACAAAAGGTCATATGCTATATAGTTATTCATCCATAAATGGTATGATGAAACAATCTTATTATCAATAATCTCGGCAAGAGATTTGTATTTTTCGTTTTTTTCGAATTCAGAGCAGTACTTTATTTCTGCTAAACTGAGCGGGTCACAAAAATTAAAATGGATATTACCTTTGAATTGCATTATTCCGGTTATAATGCTGTTAAGATCCTCTCCCTCGCTTTTTATATATTTTCTTCTTCTGGAAATGTAAAGCTCCTTAGTTTTTAGAATATCGCAGGGCTCATATTCATATGACAGAGATATCGGAACAATCGAAAGATCGTTAAAGTCTTTGCAAAAATCACCTGATCCGCTCAAATCCAACATTTTAAGCAGGCCTTGTTCAGTAGCGTCTATTCCGTCCTTTGTTCTTCCGTTTCTCTGTGCAATCCACACAGAACTGCTTTGACTGTATATACGACTTCTGATATATTCCGACAACAAAACAGAGGAGTTGTATATTTCTCTGGGATTAGAGTTGCGTACAACTTTTATCATTTTGTTTGAACGGGCAATGTCTTCAATAAACGGATCCGTTATAAGGTTGTCTCCCACAGCCATTTCTGATGTGTCGACTCCTGTACGATATAGAATTGCCTGCAAAATTCCTGAATCAAGCATTATATCCCTGTGATTGGAGATATAAAGAAATTTCCTTTCGGTTTTAAATTTTTCGACTCCGGAGTATGAAAGTGTTTTAGCTGTATCTGATATGATTTTGGAAATAGCCGAAAGCATTACCTTAGATTGAAATTCTTTTACACCTTTAAGTGAAGCGATTAACTGCCTTAGTTCCTCCGAATCTTTCCCGGGGTACAAGAAAGATGAAATTTTTGAAAGTACAGGATGCCGGGCAATGCGATTAAGCGATTGAACTGCCTCTTCGTCGCTGTAGGGTCTTATATCTTTATACTTATCAATTTCCATTACATTTTCTTTGGGTTAGCAAAGTTACTAAATATTAATCCTATAAAACAACTTTTATCAAAGAAGAACCTGACTGAAACGAATCATATAGTCAAGTTAAATTTATTATATAGGTCCTTGCCTTCAGGAGTATAGGCAAATTCAATCCTCTCCTTAAATGCTTCTTCAACTTTGCTTCTGACCATTTTCATTGTTGAGTTTATCATGCGATTCTGTTCAGTAAACGGGTCCAAAGTGAGTATAAGGACAGCAGGGAGCCACCTTTCGGGAAACATGCCTGCATAAACACCTTTTCCTTTATATCGTTCAATATCTTCCCAAACTGCTTTAATAAGTTCTCTTCCCTTCAGGGGTGAATTCTTGTCGGCAACAATAACGGCAATTGTATAGGCAGACTGGTTATTGTACAACATCATCTGCTGAATTATATTCGATTGTGTTACTATAACTTCTTCAATTTCTTCCGGTGAGTACTTTTCGCCGTCACTTCCAATAAGCAGGCTTTTAAATCTTCCCTTCACGTGGAGAAATCCGTCCGGGTCCATAAATCCAAGATCGCCGGTATATAACCAGCCATCTTTAACTGTCTCTTTTGTTGAAATTGGATTTTTCCAGTATCCGGCCATCACATTTTCGCCCTTTACAACGATTTCGCCAGACTCACCCAAAGGCAATATCTTACCTTCACTATTCATTATTCTAATTTCCAGCGGCTTTACAGGAATGCCGGAAGAACCAAGTTTATGCCTGTTTGGAGTATTGGCAGAGATTATTGGCGTTGCTTCCGAAAGGCCATATCCCTGATACATAGGAATACCTATGGCATAATAGAACTTCTGTAGCTCTTTGTCCAGCAATGCTCCGCCGCCTACAAAAAACTCAAGTTCACCTCCCATTGCCTGTCTCATTTTTGAAAATAAAATTTTATCAAACAACAATTTAAGAGGGTGTAACAAAAAAGTGCCGTTTTTACCTCTGTCCCACCCGTCTCTATTATATGCAAATGCAACTTTAAGAGCAAAATTATAAAGTCCCCAAATGAATCCACCCTTACTTTTGACAGAGTTTTCAATATTCTTTTTGAAACTTTTCGCCAAAGCAGGAACAGAAAGAATAAGATTTGGCTTGACATCCATAATGTTTACGGGTATGTTTTTAAGCGTTTCCATGGCACTTTTGCCCTGTTGAACAGTAGCTACGATAGCTCCTTGAGAAATCATGATGTAAAAGCCTACTACATGTGCGAAACAGTGGTCCAGCGGTAAAATAATAAAGTTCTTGAACTTTTCCGGGATTGTCATACAGGTCAGCGCCTGTTCTACGTTTGCAGTATAATTTCTATGAGTGAGAATTACCCCTTTGGGATCGGCTGTTGTGCCTGATGTATAGGTAATTGTTGCATAATCGTTGTTCTGTATAGAGTGACCTATCTCCAGAAATTTATCGCCTTCTTTTTCAATAAATCTTTCCCCCATTTCTATAACATCGTCAACAAACAGCTCTCCTTCAAGTAAATCGCTGATCTTATCGAGTATGACAATGTGTTTTAAAAGTGGCAGGCTATTCTTTATCGATCTGATTTTTGGAAGCTGCCTTTCACTTACAATAATTAACTCAACTTCTGCATGTATTAGCCTGAAAAGCAGATCCGAACTCTCCTCAAGTTTAATCGAAAGAGGCACATTCACACCCCCTGCATAGAAAATTGCAAGTTCTCCGATAATCCAGAGATTCCTGCCCTCGGAAAGAATAGATGCGTTGCTTTTTCTTCTGAAGCCAATTGAACAAAGACCTGCTCCGAATTGTTGAGCAATTAGTTTAGTTTCTGAATATGTAGTAGGTTTGAACGCACCATCTCTCTTTTCAAGCAGAAATGTATTTTCAGAAAATTTACCAACAGAATCTTCAAAAAGATCTATTAGTGTTTTTTTACCGGGATTATTTTCAGGTTCAGTCATTGTAAATAAGATTAAGTAGTCATACAAATTTAGATTAAATGTTCAAAGTTTGCTCTCCATATCTAAAATTATTGTCGGAAAAAGGAGTTAACTGGCAACAATCACTCACTCCTGAACTTTTAGCCAGAGTTCAGAGTGAAGATAAAATGATTTTCCTGCATATTGGATATATAAGCAATATCAATTTACGGGAGTCTTCGCTGGAACTTTTCGGCAACAACAGTGTTGCAGAACTTCTGAATAAGGAATTCATTTCAATTGCCGAAGACAAAGATGACAATCCTGAGTCTTTCCTGCTGGCGCTTGACTTGCTTTTCCTGAACAAGGACTTTTCATACGGTCCTGTGAACATATTCATAACTCCTGACAGAAAACCACTTGTATGTTTCTCGGACTGCAATCCTGAATATTTTATCAGTATTGCACAAGATATTATCAAAGCGAAAAAAGAGAAAAGAGAACTCCTTGATAAACTTGCAGACGAATTTTCTAAAAGAGTCCTCAATACCGGCATAATTAAAGAGACGGGAAAAATTCCTGAAATAAACTCCCAGTTATTATTCAATTATATTCAAAAGTGGTTTCACAGAATGTTCGAATCCGATTTTCTGCTAAATGTGAAACCATACACTCCAAATCCAAACAGCTTATTTACAGTCCTTTCCTATCTAAAAATCAATCCCGATACTGTAATGCTGGAGAACATAGACAATTTTCTTGACCGGCTTCAGTTCTCAGCTTTGTTTGATCCTATCAACGGAGGATTTTTCAGACAAGCAACTGATTATACATGTTCAGAACCCCTTTTTGAAAAGACTCTTGAAGAGAACAGCCAGTACCTGCAACTTTTTGCTGCTGCATATGATCTTTTTGGAAAAGAGTCATACAAAGAGACTGCATATGTTATTTATAATTTTGTGATTAATGAACTTAAAAATGAAGGAGGAGGCTACTGCAGCAGTACTACTCTCATAAATAAAATTGAAGATTCGGTATACTACTCATATTCAATTAATGAGATGTCAATAATGTTTCCTGATAGATATCAGGAGATATCTGTAGCTCTTGGGTTTGATACAACTGCCTCTGAAACAGAACAGCAGATTCCACTTAGAACATCTGATTTATATAGTGTTATCTCAGACAATGAACTGCAGGTTTTAAAAGGCAGAAGAAAGGAACACAGAGGATATTTTAAGGATTCCCGAATAATTACTTCATATAATGCACAGTTCAGCAGAGGAGCAGCAGCAGCTTCGGTTTATCTGAATGATAAATCAATGTATAAAACAGCTCTTGAAACATTCGATTATTTAATAAATAATAATTTAAATTCAAATGAGCAACTTTTGAGATACACTTGCTGTTCAAGTGGTTGCACACGCGGATATCTGTCTGACTATGCCGATTTTATAAGCGCAGCAGTAGAACTGTACAAGGTTGAAAATGGCAAAGTTTTTGCCTTAGTTGCAAACAAGTACCTTGACTATTTAATTGAAAATTTTTACAAACAGGAAAACGGGATGTTCAGCAAGTCCGAAAAGGACAGAGACAATATTATTGTCCCATTTAAAAGAGAGTCAAACATAGACATAATGAAGCCTTCTGCTAATTCTGTTATGGCTGGCAACCTGATAGAGATGTATAAAATTTCCGGAAATAAAAAATACTTGGAAATAGCAGAGCGTCAAATAAATAACATTGCCTCTGATTTGATTAATTCAGGTCCTTTACTTTCCAGCTGGGCACACAAAATTCTATTGTTTATCACTCTTCCTGAATAAGATTGAGCTGTCGCCATAACTGAGAAATCGAAAATTGTTATCAAGAGCATAATCATAAAGCTCTTTCCACTTTTCTCCAATAAATGCTGCAATCAGTAATAAAAGCGTGCTTTGAGGCTGGTGAAAATTTGTAATTAGAATATCTGTGATTCTAAATTTATATGATGGCACAATAATTATTCTTGTTCTGGCCTCCAATGTGATTTTTTTCTCTGTTTCCATCCACTTCACAAGAGCATCAATTGACATTTCCGATTCAATATCTTCCCCGTTTTCGTATGGTTCCCACTGTGACACATTTCCCGGTTTTCCATTCTTTAAACACTGAATACCTAAGTAATAAAGGCTTTCAAGACATCTTGCCGAAGTTGTCCCTACTGCAATTACCTTGTTGCTTCCCAGTTTTTCTCTTAATCCTCTTAAAAAATCAATTGAAACGGAAAAAGGTTCAGAGTGCATATTATGTCCCGAAATATATTCCGATTTAACAGGTTGAAATGTTCCTGCTCCAACATGAAGAGAGAGTTCTCTTCTGGTAATTCCTTTTTTGTCAATTTGATCGAGCAATCTTTCTGTAAAATGCAAACCGGCTGTTGGTGCAGCAACAGAACCTCTCATTTTTGCGTACAGTGTCTGGTATCTTTCGGTGTCCGATTCCTCGCTGTCCCTTCTTAAATAGGGCGGAATTGGCACTTTTCCGCATGACTCAATTAACTGAGAAAAAGTCACATCACTTTTCCATGTAAACTCTATGATAGACATTTCTTCATACGAACCTGACTTTGTAGCAGTTAAATCATATTGTTCAAGTTCTCTGACGGAATTAGAATCATATTTGATACTGCCTGCTTTCCATCTTTTATTATTTCCAACGACACATACCCAACTGCACTTATTTGTAGAAGCAAAGGAAAGATTGTATTCTACCGGATTATATGGTTCCAGGCAAAATATTTCAATTATAGCACCACTCTCTTTTTTAAAAAAAAGTCTCGCAGGCACTACTTTGGTATTATTGAAAACCATAAACGACCCTTCTGGCAACAAGTGGGTGACATTTGAAAATTTGGAAGAAGAGACGAAGTTCTCCCTGAATATTAAAATCTGAGAGTCGTCTCTGTTGGGAAGGGGATACTTAGCAATTTTTTCGTCGGGTAAATTATAAGAAAAATCTTCAATCTTGATTTTAGGCTCCACAATCAATTATTTTTTGCAAAACTATACAAATATACCTTGCCATAAAAATAATTGAAATTTAGATTTTTGTTTACATATGTAATTCACATTTAACAACTCCTGTGGTTACTTATGTAATACCAGAAATAGCAAGATATCAAAAAAATAATTTCATCGACAATTTGTTCATAAAATCTATCTATTAGTGATATTTTGCACATTTATATATCTCATTATATGTTATTTAGCAAGTTCTTCTAAAGTTAAATAAAGCTATAATTTTACGTTTTAACTCAGAAATATCTTAATTTTACAAATAAACTCATATAATTTATTTTTATTATATTGTATATCTGATATTTATGTGATTTAACTAAACATACAATACAGATACAAACAAAATAAGTCTATTATTACTTATATCACTATTAAATAAAGAGTTTAATCCAGTTATTCATTTTTCTATTTACAGATGTATATTATCCCTGTAGTACATTTGTAAACATATTTTATATTACATTTGTAGAACTTAATGTTTACAAATATGAAAGATCGTTTACAGCAATTTTTACAGCTGGAGCAGCTCACTCCTGCCCGGCTTTCCGATATTATAGGAGTACAGCGATCCGGACTTTCACACATCCTTTCTGGAAGAAACAAACCCGGATTCGATTTTATTCAGCGTTTGCTTTTAAAGTTCCCTGCCCTTAGTGCAGACTGGCTCATCACCGGAAAGGGAAAAATGTATAGAGAACTCAAAGAATTGAAGGAGTTGAAAGATGTAAA
>AMFJ01036149.1_pt1 | contig 31623 bp, 24 predicted proteins | sample 427208 | NCBI WGS metagenome assembly AMFJ01 (sample SAMN02954298, study PRJNA114691) | groundwater metagenome | biome: aquatic; feature: subsurface aquifer; material: sediment; isolation source: subsurface aquifer sediment | place: USA: Rifle, CO | collected 2008-08 | reverse complement strand
CAGTAGGTCAATACTCTGGAACGCTTATCATTACTGTACCGAGTTGAATATAAAATAATATATCCCGATACTTATAAACCTGATTGTAATATCATAAATATTTATTATATTGGGAGCAATAAATACTTATTTGTCTCCTGTTATTTTTTTTATCCTTTCACTTTTAAAAATCATGAAAGCAGATTTCAAAACTCCCGTAGCCGTAGGGTTAGCTCTAGGAATTTATTTTGGAATCGGATTGTTCATATTCGCCATCACTGCTCGATTGTTTGGATATTGTAAAATTTTTGTCAGTTTCATGGGCACTTTCTATATAGGATATAAGGCAAATCTATTGGGTGCATTTATCGGACTTTTACGAGGATTTGTCGATGCATTCGTGGGAGGATTTATCGTTACACGATTGGTGGGATATTTCCAAAAGAAAATGAAATAATTTTTCTTGATTTTACAGACTACTAAAAATATCGATTTTTTTCATCGATATTTTTTTATTTTTTTTAAAAAAAATCTGTAAATATATATCATACTATCGCATAACATCTAACTATTTTGTCAATTCAAACTTAAAAAGTAGACAATATTGTCATCAATCTTTTGAAAAAATATTACGTTATTTTTTCTTGGCTTCTTAGCTATTTTTTTCACAAAAAATTATCTGTCGATATCGACATATTTTTTTGAAATAAATATTTCTGTCTATATATAATTGGCTTGAAAACTGATGTTTCTTTCATATCTTGCACATAATAGTATGTGATATGCGAAGTCATTTTTTTACTTTGTATGGAGGAATGTATTTGTCATCAAGAAGAATACGCAATTTAACTCTCTGTGGAATAGGGATACCTCTCCTGTTTCTAGCTTTTTTGTATTCAAATGATGTTATGGTCGGGTTCTCGGAATTTGCATTTTTGTCAGGAGGTAACGAAGTAAATACATTAAGTCTTGAAGTCACAGGAGGAGATACAACAGGATTCTCAGTCAAAATATATAATACGGAAAATATAAGCATGACGTATAAATTATGATTTGTAGATGCATCAGTGACCAATGATTGATTTGCACAATGAGCATGTCTCAGCATCAATCAAACAGGAAATTTCTGAAGATATGTTTCCGGAGATATCTCCCTCTTCACTCTCACTGCAGGCAGTGATATCACCAAAACATTATCGGTAACGTTTCCAACCTATTACAGCTGAATATACCACTGATGTATCATGTTTTTCCCATTAACAACGAATGGAACGATTGATATGAATACTGTCCCTCGTAGAGGATGATTTATCGATGCGCTCGTACATCCAACGACCTTCCCGGTATATGTAAAAGCATTTCCTTCTAACCGTGTGTATCAAGAGACAAATAATGAAAACATATGAATACTCAAAATATATGATATCAGCAAAGCGTTGATATTTACAAGTCAACCTTTTACACTTAACAGTGCAGGAACGGGAGAAACCCTTATTTATTCTCCTCCAGGGGCATATTACGTAGCATTCAAATGACAATCACACTTAGCATCATATCTGGAGGGAAAAATCATTTGAGGGACAGGAATCGATTTTTTTGATTTTACGATAGGAGCTAATCTCTATGGAGCACAAAATATCAATTCCCAAGAAGACGATGGTAACAAATATCAAACTGCATGAGATCTCAAAAATACAAACGGTGCTTATGATTTTGTCATAAATGGCAATGACATCAGCATCGTTCTTAATGGCACATTTCCTCTCTACTGAGCTAGTGTTTTGGAGCCAAGAAATCTCAATGGAGATGATGCGGTCAATGCCTCTGACCTGAGTGTGATAGGAGGTAATGCTTTAAAGAAAGATTCTTTTGCACCTCCAAGCCTTGGAGGAATATTTATCCGGTAAATTATTGATTATGAAATCAAACATGTATGTTTTTAAAATCGTCACCTTTGTGACACTTGGTCTGCTCAGTATGCTGGGTATGATAAGTTTTGCTGCAGATCCTAGCTTCAGCATCACTCCAAGTTCTCTTACGGGAAAACTTCATTGTGGATATACCTTTGGTATGATACTCAATCCTGCGGGCATCAATTACAATGGTTTTTCAAGCACCATCAAATTTGATAGCGGAAATGTCTCCCTTCGAGGAATGACATTTAATCCTATTTTCGCTGGCCCTCATACTTCATATATCACGGATTGATATCTCTATGAAGCATATGGACTTATGTCAGCATGACAAAGCTCTAATACTACACTACAAGCACTTACGTTTGGATTCACCACTCTTCAAAATATCACTTCCACCAATCTTTTTCTCACGACACGTACGTGAGCAGCTATTAGCTATGGTCTCTATACTACCGCTGATGGAGCAGTCATAAATAGATTCCTTGATTCGTTCGATATCCTTACATGAGTCAATGATGGCGCATATACATTTGTTGCCTTACCTTGTATTCCAGATGGAGAATCTCCCCTCATGTGACGAAATACACCTATTAATGGAGAAAGATATATTCCAAGCAATCATACCATTTCTTTTGTTTTATATGATTGGGCAGGTCCAGGAGTAGTAGCAAGTCCTTTACCTATGAATAATAGCAATAATAGACAACACTATCGATATTCTGGAAATGCTATCGCTCTACCCAATTATGTTCCTGCACCTGTAACGGTAGATAATCAAGAATGAGTGAATAGCGGAACTATTCAAGTGAGTGTTGCTTGTCCGACATGTACATTATCAGCACCTTGGACAAATACTTATCTTCCAGGCAATTCTAGCATGACTATTGTCTGACGAACAGGAAATATCACTTATAATAAATTAACACGACAAAATAAGACGAGAGGGTATGTAGTAAGTATCGCTTCACCAAGCCCTAATGGATATGAAATAGAAAAACAGATAAACGTAAATATCAATGTCACTGATAATCCAAATGAAAATAATGCAACCCATCTATGAGTTCATTCGTTTTCTTTCAATGCTCCAGAGGCACCAGTCATTACGAGAATAGCTCCCATAATGCCTCTTGTTCCTACCACATTTTCTCCATTTATATTTACCTTCACTGATGATCGGGCTGGAATAAATACATGAACAATGAATATCACTATTCCGCAATTCAGTTCATGATCAAAATCTTATACCTGATATACCTACTCAGGCACTGATTTCACTATCACACTTATAAGCGGATTACCAGGAGCATGAAATTCATGATCCTACCAAGTTTCTTTTGTTCCAAAGCGAGTATTTCCTTCCAATTCAATCCTACAAATCACCTGATCTGTATATGATTTGGCGGGTAATCTATGACTATATACTAGTTCATTCACTACTGCAAAAAGCTGTCTGGATTGGTGATGTGCTGATTTCTTTACAGTTAATATCCTTTCAGGAACAAGCATCTGAGCACGGTCATTTACCTGAAACCTTATCCAGGTCACTTGAACGAATATAAATTCACCCTACCCTTACCTCACGGGAATCAATAATGATATCCTTATGTGCGGACGACCTTATAGCTGAACCATACTTACATGAAACATCTGAATCTTTAGCACTACATGATCACAAATCAACGGTATCCTCTACACATGATCACAAATCTATATCACAGGAATGGATGGAATAGATTTTGTCTATAATAATGGTGTTATCGTTATTATCCAATAATTTTTATTTTATTTTCAGTGAAAAAATGAAAAAAATTGTAGTGATAGGATTTCTCATGCTCATGATAGGTGTGAGTGCAGCGACCGAAATCAGCTTTTCTCCAGCAGATTGAAATATCCAAAATTGATGTTTGGTGGCAACTGATATCATCGTCGATACTTCAAATAATAATATAGCAGCTACGGATATTGTCATAGAAAGTTCGCTTGAATATGTAGATTTTGTCCCTTCCAAAAATATCTTCCCTTATTTCTTTTCTCCTCAGACAGGTGAAAATACAATCCATATCATATGATTTGTTTCTGATCCCCAAAACACCGTAAAGTGAAGCGGTAGTGTAGGAAGAATATTCTTTAGACAGAAGCATCCTACTGACACCGATGGAGCGATAAAATTATATTTTGCATGAAAAGGAGAAACGTATGATACTAATCTTAGTATCTTATGAGGGATAGATGTCTTAGAAAAAGTAAGTAATTGATATTATCGTTTTGATGCTGTTTGATCTTGCGAATACTCAGGCGGATATGGTATCGTTTGATGATTTTCTCATACTTCACCTGAAGAATCGCTCAATACTACTATCAAAGCGATACAACAACAACAATGGATAAATCGTTTCTTAAGTTGAAAAATGCTTATATTATATAGTTTCTTACTCATCATCCTGATCATCATATTTATCTACATAACACAAAGAAAAGAATGAAAAAAGAAATAATCACCTATAAGATAGTAGCATCATTCATGCTCATCCTATGAGGAATTTTTTCTCTTGTTGCGGGACAGTATTATTATTTTGATGCAGGAACTACTCCTACTTATCCTTATCAGCAATGATGCAGCGAACAACTTTATATTTATGCGACGATGGAAAGTAATCCTAATGGCGCATTAGCATGACTTTTGAGTTTACAATTGGATCCCATACATTTTTCTTATTTCACTTGAGCGGTAGCTACAGACTTGGCAACCTATCTTTTTGTGTGAGATAGCAGTACATTTATGGATTATGTTAATCCTTCGCTTGTTCCTCTCTGGGAGGATCCAGGAGTAAATACTATTTTGCACACTGATCGTATCAATAATATGACTCCGTTCTTGGGTGTCTGACGTTATGGAACATTAAAATTCAATCCAAAATATAGTGCTTCTGATTATACAGGAACTGTTTCTATTATCTATAATGGTGATACCCTCACCACTTCTTTGAGTTATTGAGGAGTAAACACCATCAATTCTGCATATCAATATGCAAATCTCACCTGATATTACTATGTATACCAAAAACCTTGTATCGATGATACCAATGCACCAACCCCTGCTATTCTCGTGCCTACGGTAGGAACCAGAAAATCATCTCTTAGCGGAATCTCTGTCACTCTCCTAGAAAATGTCGGTGTGGGTGGAGCGAATGTACCTTATGTACGAACAGGAGGTCTTCCTGGTATCGGCACATGGACAGGTAATGCTTGGTCGATTATCAATCAATATGGAGTCAATCTCAGTACTTTTCAACTCTATGTTTCATGAAATGGAACAGGGAAATATTTTGTGGGAGGGATGTTTTCTCCTTCATGACCCCTTGCTGCCGTACCGAGCAATAAATCATGGCAATTTCGTGATAGGGATTATGCTATAGATATCAGCTGATTTGAACTCTTTTATTATGGTATTGAACAAACCATTACGATTACGGGAACCGTAACTGATCGAAATGGCAATGCAACACCGATATTTAGTAGAATCTTTAATCAGCCTGTAGGACCATGGATGATTCCATGATCAGCAAATCCTAGTGCTGGAGCACAAGATGTCCTTGCTGATGCACCTGTGATCATATGAATCCAAGATGATCGGGCAGGAGTGGATTCATGATCTATCGTCATCGTACTTTCATGAATAAACTGAACAAATTATGGACCATATATATTTACAGGAACTAGCTTAAATCTTTCTGGAATACTATGAACGGCCAACCAACCTGACTACTCTACCACTATCTCCGGACATGTTAATTTTCCAACGTCATGAACTATCCACGTAAGCGTGTATGCAGAAGATATGGAAAACAATGTAGATACTATAAATGATTATATCTTCAATACTAAACCTTCTTGTACAGATCTTGGATGTTGCCAAAACGTCTATCTTCAGACAGGGTTTACTGTTCCATCATTCTTGTATAGCTGATTTATCCTCAACGTTTCATGAGGCGTCAATCCTACATTTACCTTTAGTGGAAATACAGGACTAATTGATTGTAATATAGATAGCTGAGGACTCGATATCTATAAATGAATCGAATATACTTGAATATTCATCAGTTTCTTTGATTTGCCTGATTTCATCCTTTCAGGAAATAGCGGTACGGTAAAAGCATTGCTTTCAGGACAAACATTGTATCTTCAAACGATGCAACTCCTTACTTTCATGGTAAAGGCTTTCCCATCTAACCGTATCACTCAAGCAACAAATAATTCTAATACATGAGTATTGAAGTTCTATGATATGAACAAACAATTTGTAAAAAGCAGTGTACCCTTTACTCTCAATGCTATGGGAACAGGAGAAGTCACTATAGATATCACTTGAGGCACCTATTATGTGGTATTCAAGGGACAATCACACTTAATATCATATCTGAGTGGAATAACCTTGGTTCCTGGAACAGGAGATATCTTTGATTTCACGACTGGGGCTGATCTCAGCGGAGCACAAAACATCAATTCGCAACAAGATGACGGATATAGATATCAGACTGCAGGTGACCTTAAGAGTAGTGCTGGCGTCTATGATCACGTAATCAATGGTAATGATATATCTATCATATTATATGTAACATGAGCGATGACATTCCCTCAATACTGAGTCTCCGTCTTGGATCCAAGAGATCTCAATGGAGATAATTCTGCTTGACCTTCAGATCTGAGTGTGATAGGATCTAATGCATTAAAGTCAGATTCTTTTGCACCTCCAAGTCTTGGAGGAATATTTAGTTGATTTGCTTGGTAATACTCCGCAGTAAAAAAACACTATTTTAATATATCATAGCATAGAAAAAAAACTTATGAAAAAATATACAGTACAGTATACATTATTATTCTTGCTCTGTACTCTTTTCTGAGGAATTTTTTCTCTTGTTGATGGACAATACTATTATTTTTATTGATCAACGACGAGTTCTCCTTATCAACAATGATGCAGTGAACAACTCGATATCAGAGCGACAACAGAAATCAATAGTTTTGGAGCATTAGCATGACTTTTGAGTTTACAATTGGATCCAACGCATTTTTCTTATTATACTTGAGATCTGGCAACGGATTTGCAAATATATCTTTTTGATGCTGATACTTCAATGTTTTCAAGCTATACTAATCCATCGATTTTACCTCAATGGATTGATATCGGAAAAACTATTTTGCATATAGACCGTTACAGGAATGGGGCCTCTTTTGTAGGTGACTGACGTTATGGAACAGTATATTTTTCTCCAAAATATAGTCCTTCTGATTATACGGGAACATTCGCTATTATCTACAATGGAGATACTCTCAGTACGAGTCTGAGTAAAGCATGAGGAATCAATATCATCAATTCTACATATCAATATGCACATCTTACCGGATATTATCATGTCTACCAAAAACCTTGCATCGATGATATCACTGCACCTGCAGCTACTCTTCTTATACCTATAGCAGGGACCAAAAAATCATCTCTCAGTGGAATCTCACTTACCCTATTAGAAAATTATGCGGGATGAGGCGTACCCTATGTACGAACAGGAGGACTTCCTGGTATCGGCACATGGACGGGTAATGTTTGGTCAATCACCAATCAATATGGAGTCAATCTCAATACTTTTGAAATAACTATCTCATGAAATTGAACAGGAAAATATTTTACAGGAGGGATGTTTTCCCCTTCAGAACCGCTTGCTGCCGTACCTAGCAATAAATCATGGCAGTTTCGTGATAAGAATTATGACATAAATATCACTGCATCTCAACTCTTTTATTACGGTATTGAAAAAACCATTACGATTACGGGAACCGTAGCTGATCGAAATGGTAATAAGACACCTACATTTACGAGAATATTCAATCAACCTGTAGGACCATGGCTTATTCCATGATCAGCAAATCCTAGCGCTGGAGCCAATTGAATCATAGGCACCCCACCTGTTATATTATGAATCCAAGATGATCGGGCAGGAGTGGATTCATGATCTATCGTTATAATTCTTTCATGAATGAATTGAACAAATTATGGACCGTATATATTTACAGGAAATAATTTACATCTTTCTGGAGTCCGATGATCGGCCAATCAACCCGACTATTATATCACTATCTCCGGACAAGCTGAATTTCCAACATCATGAACTCTCCAAGTACGTGTCTATGCAGAAGATATGGAAGGTAATGTAGATACTATCAGTGATTATACTTTTAATACCAACCCTTCATGTAGAGACCTTGGATGTTGCCAAACTGTTTCTCTTCAAACCGGTATAAATATGCCATTCTTTTATAGTTGAGTTACTCTCAATATTTCATGAGGTAGCAACCCTTCTTTTGTCATCAATGGGAATACAGGAATAGTTTATTGTGGAACTGAAAATGAAAGAGGTATGGATATCTATAAATGAATTGAATCAAATACGTGAATATATATCAGCTACTTTGATTTGCCTAACTTCATCCTTTCAGGAAGCAATGTCAAAGCAGTGCTTTCATGACACACCTTATATCTTCAAAAAATATATGTACCTCCTATCACTACCTGATGATGTATCGGTTCTTGTGGATGAGGTGGTTGAGGCGGAGGAAGTAATATAACGAAAGATAGCTGTAAACTTCCAAGCATTTTAGCTTGTGCAAATACCCATGGTGATGATAATTCTTTCACCTATTATGATGATACGTGTTGTGAATCAACGTGACATGCAGCTGCATCTACGTGTGATGTTTCTGATACGCCGTATAGTGCAGAGATTACTGATTCATTTACATGGGGATATAATCTCAACATCACTAATAAATGTCCTATCACTGAAGCTCGTCTAGAAGATGGTATCGTCAGAAAGGAATTAGCTAAGATGATGACGATGTTTACGATCCAGATATTTGGCATCTATCCTGATACGCACAAAGCTTGATGTGATGCATTTACCGACACCAAAAATCTGACCAGCGAAATGAAATTCTTTACCAAAACCGCTTGTCAGTTGGATCTTATGGGACTTGAACCCAATGGAAGAACTCCTAAAAAGGTATTTGATCCCAATGATCCTGTACCAAGAACTGAGTTTGGTACTGTACTTTCTAGATTGATTTATGGTGATCAATATAATGTCTATACATGAGAAGAACTGATATTTAAATTTTATGAAAAACATCTTAAAGCACTCAATAGAGATGGTATCATGAAAAATATCCAGAATCCGTTTATGGCAGAAAAAAGAGCATGGGTATTGCTTATGCTTGAAAGAACCACTGCAGGACAGCTCGTAGAAAGATACCGTCTTCTCGCTCCTGCTCATAATGGCGCGATTTCGTTGTTAGAAAATGTTTGGTAAAAAGATTGTCATTTCGACTGAACAAAGTGAATGGAGAAATCTCTTTAAGGGATCTCTCGGCAGGCCTGCCTACCGCAGGCAGGCTCGAGATGACAAATAAAAAAAAATGTTTCAATTTTTCAATTCTTTTATTGTTTATTCAATTGTTCATGAAAAAATCATTTTTCTTGCTTCCCTTATTATCAATTATATTCTTGTTTGCTGGATGTGCGAAACAAGCACCAGCAGAAACTTGTCCCATCGGTTCTGGAAATTTCTCTTGCTGAAGCACTTCTTCATGAACTACTGTATGAACTCTTAATCATAGTGATTTCACGGGATCACTATCAACTGTTCTGTCAGCATTGAAAGCACAAGACTTTGCAGTGCTTTCGCAATATGTCGGACCCCAATGACTCCGTTTCTCTCCGTATGAACATGTAAATACAGGGACAGATATCATCCTCAGCACTGAAGAAGTAGCTAATGGCTTGTCTATCTCCAGATCATATATCCGGGGTGCTTATGATGGTTCTGGAGAACCTATCGATCTCTGAATCGGACAGTATTTTGAAAAATTCGTAAACGATGCCGACTATGAAAATGCACCGGAAATTTTCTATAATCAAAGCATACAAAGAGGAAACATCATTAATAATATCTCTCAATCATATGCAGGCAAACAATGGACAGAATTCCATTATTCAGGATTCGATCCCCAATATCAAGGCATGGACTGGAAAAGCCTAACCCTAGTATTTGATAACGTAGGTGGACAGTGGTATCTTATCGGCGTTGTTCATGGAGTATGGACTATATAAAAAAAAATTAATAATGAATAATTAAAAATGAATAATGTAGGAAAAAAATAATATAAATAATAATATTTGCAAAAAAGAGCTGATGTGAGTATACTTGTATAGTATCTTTATATCAGCTTTTTTTGTATGGAAAATACAGCACATAAAGATGTGGAAAAATCTTTGGATCTAGTGCCAGAATATAAAGAAAACACCAAGATGGAAGAACTCCGGAAAAAGACATTCCACGATGAATATAAACCTGATGCAATAATTGATTTCAAACAAATCAAAGATTTTATTCTTGCAAAAAAAAATAAAAATAAATATTGGGAGATGAGAGATTATAACTATAAAATTATGGATCCTGAAAAACTCTGTGATATGTTTATCCAGCATCCTCTCAAAAAATGGAACATCAGTTTTTTGGAATCGCTTCCAAAAGATACAAAAAGATGCATAGCAGATATGCTTTTACAGATAGTCTCTTTGGATGCCCTACAAAAAAAATTATGAACAGCTATGCTTTTTTGGGTACGAGAGTATGCATATTCTTATTCCGAAAAACGTGAGTACCTCCTTAAAGATTTTTTAATCGCGACACCTTTTGTTGGAACGCTAAAAAATTATGAACTCCTCAAAAAATCTTATCTTGCACCGCGACAACTCCATCGTCTTCCCTATACAATAGATACCACACTTTTTTTATTTGAGATGATGAAACACTTGTCGGAAGATATTTGAGCTGAGGAGATACAAACATATCTTAAGCAAAAGTTATGAGATGATTTTTCTTTGTGAGCCCTGTATGCCCGTCAGGATAGTACAAAAGGGAAAGAGCAAGAACGATATTGAAAAAATACAGATAACGAAGGAAACACCATGCATTATGACGTATTCCATCAGCTTTCTACGTATGAAAAAGATACCATCAATGATAAAGAAAGAACTTTGGAAGTAGTCAATCGTAAAAATCCAGATAGATTTAAAGATCTGTCCGGAAGTGCATATAAAATATATTTAGATGGTCCTTTGGGTATCGGATTATTTCATGATAAGAAACCTGTAGCGATTATTTCCTTTTCACTTCAGAATAGTTCCACCCTTTTTATTCATCAGATACAGGGAATCACGGCTGAACATTTTGATAGATATGGCAGAATGACTCATCAAAAAACAGATCCTATCATACAGACTCTCCCACGACAAGAAGGATTATATGATATCGTTACACTCTTGGCTAAAAAATATCAGTGTAAAAAAATAATCCTTCAGAGTTGAGAAAACAATGAATGGATACATAAGCCAAGGGAAGAATTACAATATAGTGAAAAAAAATGAAAAATAATAGAGGTATATACTAATCAAATGCATCTTTCTTTGGATATAGCAGAACAGATCTATGATGTCTTTGCTGAGAAACATGGATTCAAAAAAAATAAAAAATCTAAGAATCGAGACAAAAAAATATAGAATTTTTATTAAGGAAAAAGGGAGAAGAAAACTACCCTTTTTGCTTATTATAGTCATAAAAAAACCATGGCTTTGGTTAGTCGAGTGACATACTAGCTGTACAACAGCTAAAAATAATAAGCAATTTTGGTAGTGATCTCTCTCCCTAAGAAAAAAATAATCATATCTCTGATTTTTTGCATAAGTGGCCGTGTATACAACCCGCTTTGTGGGCCCACTGATCAGAGCAAGCTAACATACATCCCAATATGGGCGTGACGTGAATATACTAAATATTTATCTGAAAGCAATATGATTAATCTTCATCGTCTTCATCTATATCTTTATTGTTATCTTTCATCAACTTCTCATATCCTAACTGGCCGCAAGCTCACTTGGTTTTTCTTCCCATACTATCTCTTACCGTCACGGTAAGGCCTCCTTCTTCCAATATCTTTTTGAAGGCATTGATAGTTTTTGCATCACTTTCTGTAAGATTGATGGCAGGGTTAGTGTTGTAGGGAATCAGGTTTACATGTGCGAGTTTCCTTCTGAGCATCTCTACTAATTCCTTGGCAAGCTGAGGAGTATCGGTCATATTTTTGATCATGATATATTCGTAGAATACTCTATTGTCTGTCGCTTTTACATAATCGCTGATTGCCTTGGTAAGGTCGATCAGGGGATATGCTTTAACAAGCGGCATAAGTTTATCACGCAATGCTTGATTAGGAGCATGAAGCGAAATAGCGAGTTTCACTGGAATTTCATCCTTGATTAATTTTCTGATTCCGGGAATGATACCGCAAGTGGAAATCGTTATATGTCTTCTAGAGAGCGAAAATCCCGCTTCTTGTCTGAGCATGATTTCAATAGCCTTCTTCACGTTGTCGTAGTTGAGCAATGGTTCACCCATCCCCATAAAGACGACATTTCTTACGCAATATAAATTTCCATCATCTTGTTTTCCAAACTTTTTTTTGATGTAATTGTTGGCAAATAATATTTGGGAAATCATTTCGTCTCGTGTGAGGTTTCTTTTGAATCCGAGTTTTCCTGTGACGCAAAATAAGCATTTCATCGGACATCCTACCTGTGATGAGATACAGAGCGTGATCCTGTTCAGTTTTTCTTCATTGTTTTTGTTGTGTTTCTCATCCTGTCGATGATAGATGATCACAGCTTCAATCATATATCCATCGTGAGTCTCAAATCATATTTTTGTAGTGGAGGTATCTTCTATGATCTTATCTACCTTGAGCGTGACAACAGAAAAATCTTTTTCCAAATCTTCTCTGAGATCTTTGGAAAGCGTCGTCATTTCACTAAAATTGATATTCTGATTTTTGAATATCTCTTGGTAGATCTGTTTGACTCTGAAGGGCTGGAGTTTATTCTCCTTGGTGAATTCTTGGAGTTTACCGCCGTCGAGGATAGATGTTTTTATCATTTTTTTAATTTAGAATTTTAAATATTATTTTTTGTCATTGCGAGCGTAGCGAAGCAATCTAAATAATAATACTAAGATTGCTTCGTCGTTTCACTCCTCGCAACGACTCTTGTTTATTTCAGCAATGTTTTCTTATAAAACTGACATCTTTCTCCGCCATTGAAAAACATAGATTTTTTCCATGTTCATGAGATTTCATCAGTCACGAATTTTTCGTAGGAAGTGATGATGCCTCCATGCAATTTTGGATGATGCGTGAATAATTCGGTAATGGTGTGATATATCTTTTCTAAGTCATACGCGTTCATCCTCAGTCCATACGGTGGATTGGAGACTAACGTCCCTATGAGTTCCGGACCGCTGACATATTCAGAAATATCTTTTGTCTGGAATGTGATGTAGTGTTCCACTCATGCATTTCTCGCATTTTCTTGTGCGATGCCGATCATCCTCGGATCGATATCTGAAGCGATGATGGTGTGTCCTTTGTTTATTATCATCTTGTCTTTTGCCACTTCAAGCTCTATACTCAGCAATTCCTGATCATATCGAGAGAAGGTCTCAAAAGCAAATCTACGGAACATGCCGGGTGCGATATTTTTTGCAAGTAATGCAGCTTCGATAGCGATAGTTCCGCTTCCGCAGAAAAAATCATAGAACGGTTCACTGAATTTCCAACCCGACAAAAGGACTAATCATGCAGCCAATGCTTCGTTGATCGGTGCTTCTCCTGTGGCTTTTTTATATCCTCTCTTGTGGAGCGATTCACCTGTGGTATTGAGCAATATCGAACACATGTCACGTTCTATATGGACAAGGATCTCTATCGGATGCAGCGTCTGATCTTCGGTAACCATTCCTTCTTTACCGTTGAGTATTTTTTTGGTGATGGATTTTTTCACTATTTTTTGGATAGCAGGAAGACTCGTAAGCGTTGATTGTTTGCTGATTGCATTTACAATAATCGGATTGTCTTGAATATATATTTTCCAATCAATAGTCTGGACGATATCAAAAAGCTTATCAAAGTCCAAAGTCTGATATTGTTTGAGTTCAAGATATAATTTGTTTCCAACTCTGCTTCGGAGATTCATTTTTGCAATCGCGGAAAGATCTCCCTCGAAACGTACGAGCGTCGGTCACGAACCAATTATTTTGTACCCAGCAATCTCTATTTCTTTTTTGAGTATGGATTCTAACCCTGCAGCGCAGGTGATGGCAAAATTCATATTTTTTTAATGAATAATGAAAAGTGAATAATGAATAATGTCGGTATTCTTTTTATTAAATACTATTCATACATTTTTCATCCCTGCCTACGGCAGGCAGGTTTAATTATTCATTAAGTTTATACTGATTTCCTTTGAAATTTCCATGGTAATATATGCTATTATTTTGATCTGAATACCCTTCTACTGAGGACTACTCCGATCCATCCGCATATGATTCATAGAATCGATCCTACGAGTACATCGCTTGGATAGTGCATTCCATTGTATATCCTGCTCCATGCCATGAGCAATGCGTACAAAATCGCGTACGGTCGTACTGCAGGAAAAAGCATAATAAGTACTGTAATCATAGCCACCGTGAGTGCCATATGGCTTGAAGGAAATGATGAATCCGCATACTGATTTCCTATGGGTTGTATTATATCTGCATGTGCTACATACGGTCTTGGTCTGATACCTGTCTCTTGTACAAGCAGTGTTTTGAATCCTATCTCCGAAGTCAGATAAAATAATGCTCCCGCAAGTACGAAACTGAACAGGACAAATTTCCGATATTTTTTTTTGAAGATCATGGCAAGGGCAACCACTATTGCTCGTATAATGACTATTCATCAATTTCGGCTGATGTATTGAGAAAAAATATCTAATCGTGAAGTGTGTCAGAATTGATTGATGAGTGTGACTATCTGAAAGTCCATATATATATGAGCTAAGAATAAAATATCTACTGATAGTTTTTCAAGCTTCGTTGTCAAAAGAAAAAAACCACCTCATCATCCCGTAGTGCTACGGGACTAGTGAAGCGGTTTTTTTGTATATGTGTTATTTAGATATATCTATACTTGAAGTAGAACCAGTGCCTAATCAAGAATTTTCTTTGTTTATTGAATCTCATGGTTTTACAAATAAAGATATTAATCAAAATATCAAAGTGAGTACAAGTCAAATAATCGCTAATGGTACAGCTCGTTTATTTACTTTTTCTAATTTTTTATGTTCAGTGTATCTAACTAATATAACATTTTTTAATTCATCAACTTTTCTTTCTATTCATTTTTTATCAGTATTTCAAATATAGAATTCTAAATCATCTAATATATTTCTTTCATGCATTGGTAATTCAGAAAAAGGAGAAATTTTTTCATTTTGTTTTATAAAATCTGATATTTTCTCTTTAATTTTACTTTTTATATTTTCATCAGAAATATTTTTAGACAAAAAAATAGCAATTAAAAATTCTCTTAAATATTCATTAAGTGATTCTCTATAATTATCTTTATTATTGATTCACTTATAAATATTAACAACATCTTCTAATGAAGATATCATATTACCCTCAAATGCTTTTAATAATGCATTATAAAATCTTTTTTTATCATAATCATAAAGAAATACAAATAAAATCATAAATAATCCACTAAAAGATAAACCTAGTATTAAAGTGGTTCATATTTCACCAAAAAAATCGTACATATTTATGTATATATATATATATAAATATATTTTTACTAATCATTTCACTCCCCCCCCCTTGCGGGACTCCTTTCAGTCGCTTCTTATTTGTCAGCATCAATGACTTCACCCTCAACTGTACTTCCTCCTTCAGGTGTTTTTTCTAGTTCATCATTAGGTTTTGGAGTGGCTTGTTACATGTTGTTTTGTAACCATAATATGATTTGTAAATATGTAAAATTATTTATCTGTTGGATTTAGTGGTAAAATTTTTTGTATCGAAACTTCTTTTTTAGATACTGTCTTTATAAGTGCTTTGATTTCTTGAATGATAGTTGTGTAAAAACTTACAGTATCATATTTTTCCAGTTTATCAACCATTTTTTTTATGTCTTTTCAATGATCTTCTAAATATTCTAAATCTTGAATACTTAATTGTGGTAGAATTTTTTTAATACTAGTTAACATAGTTTGAAGATTCATATTATCTTTACATTCAATGTAGTTATTTGCAGCAGAAATATAATCACTAATTGCAAGTACTCCTCTTTGAGTATTTCCCTGAAGATGAAATATTGCTGCAATACTTTGTGATTCTAATTTTTTAAGTTTATCATCATAATCCTGAATTTTCTTATCAAGTCTATTTTCTATCCCTTCACGGAGTTCCCTTTTTAAATCCTGATTTATGACATCAAAATCCTTTCTTAAAGACTCTTCTGACTCACTTAAAGAATTTTTTAGACGTACATCTGCTTCGCGCTCAATTCTTTTAAGATTACTACCTTGATACCACTGAATTAAAAGTGGCACTATGATACCTATTACGGCAAAAGCAATTGAAATTGCCCATATCAATTTATTCCATGAAGAATCGTAGAAAGCGTTAATTTGACTAATAAATCATATTGTTTCTGAAATCCCTGTACCCATAAAAACTTTTAAAAAAATTAAAATCAATTAAAAAATAGTCATTGCAAAAATAGCAATGACTATTTAGTTTATTTAGCGTCTGCATCGATAACCTCGCCTTCAACTGTACTTCCTCCTTCAGGTGCTTTTTCTAATTCATCATTGGGATTTGGAGCTGGTTGAGATGGAGCGGCTTGATACTTGTTGTAGAGTTCTGCGAATTCTTTTTGTACTCTTTCTATCTCTGTATCGATCTCTTCTTTTGTAACTCCCTCTTTTTCTTTGATAGATTTAGCGTCAGCGATAAGCTTGTTCACCTTCTCTTTATCTTCAGCTGGGATCTTGTCTTTCTGTTCAGACATCATTGTTTCCATTTGGTAGACTAATGCTTCAAGTCTGTTTTTGGATTCAACGATTTCCTTTCTCTTGCGATCATCTTCAGCGAATTGTTCTGCTTCAGCTTTCGCTTTTGTGATATCTTCATCAGATATATTTGTAGATCCTTGAATTTTTACTGATTGTTCTTTACCAGTAGATTTCTCTTTTGCAGTGACATTGAGTATTCCATTTGCATCGATATCAAAGGTCACTTCGATCTGAGGTTGTCCTCTTCTCATCATAGGTATCCCTTCGAGATTGAACATTCAGAGATCTTTATTGTCTCTAGCAAATTGTCTTTCTCCTTGTGTTACATGTACGGTGACTGCTGTTTGATTGTCTGCAGCTGTCGTGAATGTATTCTCTTTTTTTGCAGGGATGGTCGTATTTCTAGCGATCATCACATGTGCGATTCCCCCTTCAACTTCTACTGATAATGACAACGGTGTCACATCAAGCAAGAGGATATCTTTGACATCTCCTTGGATGATACCTGCTTGGATAGCAGCTCCTTGCGATACTGATTCATCAGGATTTACGGTAGCTTTTGGTTCGATACCGAAAATATCTTTTACGAGTTTAAGTACTGCTGGCATTCTTGTCGATCCTCAAACCAAAATCACTTGATTGATTTCGCTCTTCTTGAGCTTAGAATCTTCGAGTGCACTAAGACATGGTTTTTTGCATCTTTCAAAAAGATCTTTACACATATTTTCAAACTGCGCTCTTGTAAGCGATTCTTCCATATTTCTTGGTAATCCATCTTCACCGGTCATGATGAATGGGATAGAGATATCTACTCTTTCTGTCTGAGACAATTGATGTTTAGCGGCTTCAGCTTCGTTCTTGACTCTCTGCATCGCCATAGCGTTTTTGGTAAGGTCGATACCTTCTTTTTTCTTGAATGCATCTACGAGATAGTTGATGATGACATGATCAAAATCGGCTCCTCCAAGATGTGTATCTCCACTTGTAGACAACACTTGGAATGTTCCTTCAGCTCCGATTTCAAGAATCGTCACATCAAATGTTCCTCCTCCAAGATCGAAGACCGCTATTTTTTCGTCCTTATTTTTCCCTTCTCCATACGCTAATGAAGCGGCTGTCGGTTCGTTTATAATTCTTGCAACCTTTAGTCCAGCGATTTCTCCAGAAGCTTTGGTAGCATTTCTTTGGCTATCGTTAAAATATGCAGGTGTTGTAATGACTGCTTCCGTGATAGGAGTCCCGAGAAATTTCTCAGCATCTTCCTTGAGTTTTCCGAGGATGAACGCTGAAATCTGTTCAGGTTTATATTCTTTTTTGTCGATGACGATAAGTACTCCTCCATCCTTTGATTCTTTGATCTCATACGGAAGATTCTCTTTTCCGATCACTTCAGAATATTTTCTACCGATGAATCTCTTCACTTCGTAGATGACGTTTTTTGGCTCTAAGATAGCCTTTCTTTTTGCAAGATCTCCGACTAATAATTCATCTCCTTTGATATAAACGACAGAAGGTGTTGTTCTTTTCCCTTCAGCATTTGCGATCACTTCTGATTTATCTCCTAACATGTAGGATACGCAAGAGTTGGTTGTACCTAGATCAATTCCGATAATTTTTGCCATGGTAAATTATATTAAAAAATTAAAAGATTATTAAGATTAAAAAAATATAGCACGTATAGTATACTGATGCTACGAAAAAAAGCAAGAGATTTTGAGCACCTTTGTTGTTTGGGGGCTATGTGGCTATTTTACCCCATCCTAACCTTCCCCTAAAATAGGGGAAGGAAAAATAAAAATAAAAAAAGCCCCTCTGTTTTACGAGGTCCCATCTATCGTGGCAGAGGGGTTGGGGAGTAAAGAAATTTTTATTGGCATTGTATGGATGGCATCAAGCATTTTGGGGTGCTGTAATAACATTCTGGATTGCATGATTGTCCTTCTTGCCTATATCATCAAGGACAAGAACAAGTTGATGTGCCTTCTCCAGGACAGGCAGCAAATTCACAGTTTGGACCTGATCTTCCTACGGCGCTTCCATCAGGACATAACTTAGCTTCCATCGTGCAAGCTTGAGGAGTCGTAGATCAAGGAGAAACTTGTGTCTCTGGAGGAACAGTAGCAACGTTTACAATGGGACAAGGAGAAAATTCACAGTTGGGACCAGCTCTTCCTACAGCGCTTCCATCTGGACAGATTTTAGCTTCTTCCGTGCATCCTTGAGGAAGTGTGTTTGGTTTGCTTGTACATCCAGCAAAAATGATAGTTAGCAGAAGTAATAGGACGATGAGTTTTTTCATAGCATATAAGAAAAAATAAAACTAGATATACTTTATATACACAATTCAGTAGAAAAATCTTGGTGTCATCTGTCTGGTTGGCATTTCCATAAGTTTTTTTGGTCAATAATCTGCCACTTGCCATCTATGCCCTTCTTTAATTCTATGATATCTTTGAATTCAGGTGAAAGAGAATCATCACCTTGGCTTTCATCATTTCTTCAGACAAAAATCATCTCTATCTCTTTGAAGTTTTCTATATTCGCAGATACACTATCATTATCGTCATTTATCTTAATAGTTCTCTCTCACAGCAATCTTATGGCTAAAATTACAATTACAAAGATGGAAATGGCACTTGATAAAAAAAACCATTTTATTCGATTCATATTTTTCATATTCATATAGTATACAAATAAAAACTTTTTTGGAGTATAGGGATAGTGGAAAAGATTTGAAGAGGAGATTTTTATTCTTTTTTTTCCATCTAGTAAAATACATACTACATATACTTCATAAGAAAAAGCAAGTTATAAATAGCCAAACCTCGCAAAAACTGCGGGGTTTTTTGACAGGAAAAAAAATGGGGATACAATTAAACATGGAAACATGGAAATATTGAAAAGTGGAAAAATAAAAAAAATACCAACATCTTTCAATTTTTCAATCTCTCAATCTTTCAACTCTTTTAGTTCTTTTAATTCTATTCCCATGAAGACCTATTCCCCAAAATCATTTTCTTTCCTCAAGTATTCTACACTTTTTGTGTTGGGTATCTCTGCGGTGTATTTCGCTTCTGCATATACCAGCATAAATACTACGCTGACCAATGCTACGCAGTATATCCAAAAGATACTCCTGACCTCCAATGGTAATCAAGATGGAACGACAGGAATCATCTTGGATGGAACTACAGGTGGTGGGGTAACAATCAGTAATTTAATAAGTGCTATCGCTCTTGGAACTGATAGTAATGGAAAAATAATAGCTTCAACAAGCGGGAATCTTTATGGATTTATCAGTTGATATGCTTTGAGTTGACCCACAGGTGCTATTTGACCTCAAGGAATTCAAGGTGTTCAATGAACACAATGATTAATAGGTGTAACCGGGGCGACTTGACCTATAGGACCTCTAGGTGGACCTTGAATGCCTGGAATAAATGGAATCAATTGAGTGACTTGAGCGACTTGACCTCAGTGATCCCAAGGTATTCAATGAATACAATGACTTGTAGGTCCCACTTGAGCAACATGAGACACTTGACCTCAAGGACTTGCTTGAACTGGATGATGAACTGGATACTGGGTCGCTGTACCATGAGGTATAGGATATACAGGATGAGATATAGTAACCAATTGATTTATCTCTAGATGAGATTCAGTGATTGCTAGTTGACAGTGGGCTACAGCGATGGGATACAATACAAAAGCAAGTGAACTAATTTCTACAGCGATGGGATCATCTACAGAGGCTAATTGAATGTTTTCTACAGCAATGGGTAATGGATCACATGCGAATGGAAATGGATCAACAGCAATGGGAGCAGTTACACAGGCTAATTGACAATATTCAGTAGCGATGGGTTTTCATACGATTGCGTATGTCTTTGGATCTACTGTGATAGGAACGTATAATGTATGATTATCAAATAGTATATTTGAAATCTGAATAGGAAGCATCTGAAACCCTTTGAATGCACTGACAGTTCTTACTGGTGGTTTTGTAGGTATCGGAACAACTACACCAGCATATGCTCTTGATGTGAATGGAACAGGTAGTTTTAGCTGACTTTGTTTAAATACTGATTGTATATCAGCTTGGCCTGCAGGAAGCACTGGATACTGGGTCGCTGTACCATGAGGTATAACATACACAGGATGAGATATAATAACCAATTGATTTATCTCTAAATGAGATTGAGTGACTGTTAATTGATGATATTCTACTGCATTAGGATATCGAACAAATGCTAATGGATTCGCTTCTACAGCAATGGGAAATCAAACAAATGCTAATGGAGAATCTTCTACAGCAATGGGATTTATAACAAATGCCAATTGATATAGATCTACTGCGATGGGACTTCAAACAAGTGCTAATGGAACAGGATCTACATCTATGTGATACCAAACAAATGCTAATGGAACTGCATCTACTGCAATGGGATTTCAGTGCGGGGCTAATTGAGATAGTTCTACAGCTATGGGGTATAGTACAAATGCTCTTTGAGATTATTCTACTGCGATGGGATCGTATACCTATGCCAATTGAGGTCAATCCACTGCGATGGGTAATAATACATTTGCGGATTGATATGCATCTACTGCAATGGGAAGTGCAACACATGCTGTTTGAAATCGATCTACTGCAATGGGATTTAATACACAAGCTAATTGATGATTTTCTACTGCGTTGGGATATCGAACAAATGCAAATGGAGATTACTCTACAGCGTTGGGACAAAGTACGCATGCTAATGGATCAAAATCTACTGCGATGGGAGAAAATACATTTGCGAGCGCAGATATTTCTACTGCAATGGGACAAAGTACGCATGCTAATTGAGATGCTTCCACAGTGATGGGTATAGGTAATATCTGATTGGCTAATAGTATATTTGAAATCTGAATAGGAGATCGTCTTCGTATCACGACTTTAAACGCTATGACCGTATTTACTGATGGTAAAGTGACTATTGGTACAACGATCTTTAATACTATATCATCAGGTGCTTTGCTTACTGTAGAAGGCGGTATCAGATCAATCAAAAAAACAGCTAATCCTTGTCTAAATACCACGGATTATCCGGAATGAACATTATTTTATAATGATACAAATAATTATTATTGTTTTTGTGATGCTACTAATAGTAGTGTAAAAATGGCTGATGAAACTGTAAGTTGTTTTTAAACATATACTATGATTATCCAGATTAATAATTTTACCTTCTATAATATTATATCCATGAAAACCTATTCCCCAAAATCATTTTCTTTCCTCAAGTACTCTACACTTTTTGTGTTGGGTATCTCTGCGGTGTATTTCGCTTCTGCATATACCAGCATCAACACTACGCTGACCAATGCTACACAGTACATCCAAAAGATATTCCTGACTACCAATGGGAACCAGGACGGAACTACGTGAATCATCTTGGATGGAACTACGAGCGGTGGAGTAACTATCGCTAATTTGATGAGCGCTATCGCTCTTGGAACTGATAGTAATGGAAAAATAATAGCTTCAACAAGCGGAAATCTTTATGGATTCATCAGTTGATATGCTTTGAGCTGACCCACAGGTGCAGTAGGAGCCGTGTGAGCAACAGGAGCTACTTGATCTCAAGGTATTCAATGAATTCAAGGTATTCAGTGACTTATCTGACTTCAGTGAATTCAGGGTATTCAATGATTAATGGGAGTTACTTGAGCAACAGGAGTTACTTGAGCAACAGGAGCTACTGGTGCTATTTGACCACAATGAATTCAAGGTATTCAATGAATTCAAGGGAATGTCTGACCTATAGGACCGGCTTGAACTCCAGGTACTCCTGGTGCTCCTTGAACTCCAGGCGCTACTGGAGCCACATGAGCGACTTGACCTCAAGGTATCCAAGGTATAGTAGGCGCTTCTTGACCTACAGGTCCTCAGGGATCTACTTGAACAGCTGGTGCTCCGGGTACTCCTTGAACTCCAGGTGCTACTGGAGCCACTTGAGCGATTTGACCTCAAGGTATCCAAGGTATAGTAGGGGCTACTTGACCTACAGGTCCTCAAGGAGCCACTTGAACTTCAGGTACTCCAGGTACACCCTGAACTCCTGGTGCTGATTGAGCAACAGGTGCAACTTGACCTCAATGAAATACAGGTGCAACCTGACCTCAATGAGTTTCTTGAACAGGTGGATGAGATAATTATTGGACAGCAATAAATACTGCTAACTATAGTTGAATAACATATACAGGATGAGATATAGTAACCAATTGATTTATCACTAGATGAGATTGAGTGATTGCTCCTTGAACGGGTTCTACAGCGATAGGACATCTCTCACATGCTCTCTGATTATATGCTACAGCGATAGGAGTTAATACATATGCTAGAGGAGATTACTCTACGGCAATGGGAGATGCTACAGAGGCTAATTGATGGATAGCTACAGCGTTGGGATTTGCTACCAAAGCTGCTTGAGATAATTCTACGGCAATGGGATATAGTGCATATGCACTAGGATATAATTCTACGGCGATGGGAAGACAAACAACTGCGAGTGGAGATTATTCTACAGCGATGGGATATCGATCAATTGCGAGTTGATTCGCTTCTGTAGCTATGGGAAGTAGCGCACATGCGAGTTGAACAGCATCTACTGCGATGGGATCAAGTACATTTGCAAATGGAGATTACTCTACAGCGATGGGTGTAAGCACAACTGCTATTGGAAATTATTCTACAGCAATGGGAGGAAGCACACATGCGAATTGATATGGATCAACTGCAATGGGATATAATTCTACAGCTGATGGAAATTATGCTACAGCGATGGGAGGAGCTACACATGCGAATTGACAATATTCTACTGCAATGGGAGCTTTTACTTATGCGAGTGGATCATATTCTACAGCATTGGGAAAATATAATGTCTGATTAAATACTAGTATCTTTGAAATCTGAATAGGAACTGATAATATTAATAGAAAAAATGCTATGACAGTTCTTGCTAGTAATGGTAATGTCGGTATCGGAACTACTACTCCAGGGGAACAATTGGAAATTTATAAATTGCTTGGAGGAGGGACTCTTCAGCTATCACAGGGAACAAATGATTCAAGTGTTGTTATAGGACAAGTTGATTTCTTTAATAAAGCAACTCCATCTCCTCAAGTATCAACTCGTATACAGAGCGTCAGGTCAGAGAATAATTATTACAATACTGATTTAAGATTTTTTACAAGTCCTAATGATGGAAGTATCACAGAAAGAATGAGAATTAAGGGTAACGGCAATATCGGTATCGGAACAAGTGGGCCTTTATATACTCTTGATGTAAGTGGAACAGGGAGCTTCAACTGACTTTGCTTAAACGGTGATTGTATATCAGCTTGGCCTGTAGGAGGTGGAAGCACTGGATATTGGTCTCCAGTACTATGAGGTATAGCATACACAGGATGAGATATAGTAACTAATTGATTTGTTTCTAGATGAATACAAGCAGTTGCTAGTTGAAATTACTCTACAGCAATAGGCGCGTATGTAAATGCAAATTGAAATCAATCGGTTGCGATGGGAAATGGATCTACTGCTAATTGAGATGCATCAATAGCAATAGGAGAAGCAACAACTGCGAATTGATATGCATCTACTGCAATGGGACGCGAGACAAATGCTTCTGGAGATTATTCTACTGCAATAGGATATAATACAAAATCTTTTTGATATTATTCTACCGCGATGGGAGCACGAACAACCGCTAATTGATTCGCTTCTACTGCGATGGGATATAATACTACTGCCAGTTGATATGCTTCTACTGCGATAGGATATCAAACGCATGCTAATTGACTTATGTCTACAGTATGAGGATTTGTTTCTACAGCGAGTGGAGAGTATTCTCTAGCAATAGGAAATAGCGCGTTTGCTTTGGGAAATAATTCTATAGCGTTGGGGTATGGAACCTATGCAAATTGAAATTGATCCGTATCAGTGGGATATAGCACAACAGCTAATGGATATAATTCTACTGCATTGGGTTCTTCAACAATTGCTAGTGGAGGTCAATCTACTGCAATGGGTAATGGATCTCAGGCTATTTGAGAATATTCAACTGCGATGTGAGCAAGCACTATTGCTAATGGATATGTTTCTGTAGCGATGTGAGCAAGCACTATTGCTGATGGAAATTATGCTACAGCAATGGGACATCTGACATATGCTAATTGAAATCAATCAACAGCAATGGGAGAAACAACAATAGCTAATGGAACTAATTCTCTAGTTCTATGAACATATAATCTATGATTTACCGATAGTGTATTTGAAATCTGAATAGGAAGCATCTGAAATTCATGAAACGCTCTTACGGTACGAAATGTCTGATGAGTAAAGGTAAGTGATTCTACTGTGAGTTGTGCTGGTGATAAAATCTGAACAATCAAATTCGATTGAACTCATTTTCAATGATGTACATCGACAGGATGGCAACGATTTAATTAATACTATGCCATTCTTATCTTAAAAAAACTTTATCTTACTATACAACACCCCATGAAACACATCACTAAAAAGTATATACAGAAACGACTGCTCTGAGCAGGTATTTTTCTCTGATGAGTCACTACCGTATATATATTCGCACTATTCGCTTCTACAGAACTCCGTTTTGATGATGCACTTACAGGACAATTCTGAACGGGTATTTTTACCTATCGTGCAGATATCGATTTCTCTTATGGAGGAAATAAGAAAATCTGAATGTATCTCCCGAGGATTTTGGAAGTGTTGTCTACCCCTGAAGTGGTAGTTTTGGATTGAGGAAACACAGGGTTGTGTTATGGTAAGATCAGATGAATATATTATAATAATGAGAGAGGTGAAAGAGTACGGCCTTTGGATCAGAATACGCTTACAGGATTACAAGCACTAGATGCTTCTTATAGTGGCATGCAATTGAGCGGAGGTTTATTCACTCGTTGTACGGGTCTTGGTGGTACCCTAGGAAATGTATATGGACAACTTACAATAACAAACCATACTACAACATATTATCTGATGGGAGGAACTACGTATGATTTTTCATGAAATATCCATGGGACATGATTGGCTTGATCACTCCAACGGATGAACAATAACTTGAGTGGATATGTCTGGGATAATTATGGTGGAATCGGTATTATACTACAAAGTACGGGATGTATAGATTCTCGAAGTCCAGACACGAATACTGTTTGTGCATGAGCATCACTTGTCCAAACCAGCACGTGTGGAAATACGCAAACTGTTATTTGAACCAAAAATTGTACTGTCCCAGGATGAGCTCTTATGCTTACCAAAGATAATTGTACATCAAATATCACCTCAAGCTTACCTTGAGCAAATGCAAGTAATATAGATTATTCACCAAGTTATTATGATAGAAGCTGTGAGGGTCCAAAAAGCACAATAAAGCATGGAAGTGCAGCACCTTTGTGTTCTGCATATACTCCTGAGCTCAACTGAGCATATGAGTTTGCACGCAGTTTTGATATTACGACAATAAATACATGTGCGAACGTAAATATGTATGGTAAGCTAATCAGAAAAGATTTAGCTAAGATGATGGTCAATTTCTCTGAAAATGTATTTGCTAGAACTGGTATCATGGTAGATGATCCAAGATGTGAATTATTCAATGATATCTCTGGCGAATCACTACAAACAAAAGAATACATCAAAAAAGCTTGTAGATATGGTTTGATGGGATTGCACTCTGATGGAATCGTACCAAAAGATCAATTCAATCCTTATCAAGAAGTAACGAGAGCAGAGTTTGGTACTGTATTATCTAGATTTATATGGAAATGAGATTATAATACTGAGGATGCTACACTTTACTATTCCAAACATCTTGATAACCTCAAAAAGATAGGTATCATGACAAAAATAGATGTTCCGTTTATGAAAGAATTGAGAGGATGGGTGATGCTTACGATGCAAAGGATCTATGATAAAGTGAAATAAAAAAAAATAAAAAATGCCCTGCTCTATTGCAGGGTTTTTTTTCGCTTGCAATCACATTCCTATTTTATATACATTCCGTCTTGACATCAGTGTATGTCATGTAATTAAATTAATATAAACCAATACAAAAAAACAAAAAAAATGAACAAATCACAATTAACAGTTACCGCAGCAATCGCCGCAGGCTTGCTTTTCGTATGTATTACAGACTCTCAATACAAAGGGATGACTGTGGAACAAATCAAAGCTAAAGTTACGGATGAAACAAAAGCAGCGTATTTAAAATCTGAGGGTGTTGCTATTGATCCAAACAATCAGATTGAATGGAGAAAAGTTGCCCGCATGGCAGTAAAACAATGTGCGGATTTACATCCAAATTGTGCTGCAAACTGGGAAACTTTCTGCAATCAGAATCCCGAAATCACTAACTGGTTGCACACTATTTGTGGCGAAACAATTGTAAACTATAAAACTTACAATTATTTCGAATTCAATGTGATGCTTGCTATCAACAATGGCATCGTATTAAAAAGCACTACCGGTTCGCAATGGAACAAAAAAGAAACAGTTGATTATTTGACTACAAAAACCAAAGAATTTTTTGTATCAACTACCATCACTCCAGCACCAATCAGTGATGATATGTTGGAATATGTTGTTGCAATGACAATGTTCAATATCAAGACGGCTACGCCTGAAATATTGAAAAATTACACCGGTTCTTCCGATTGGAAATCAACCAAATCTACTGTGGATACCTGTTTGATGACGTATTATGCAAACACACAGACCTGGCCGATAAACAACCCGGACTATGTTAATTCCTATTCAAAAGAAGAAGAATTAGCTAACGCTTAATTTACCGGCAATAAACTATTATTATTTCATTGAAGGGGGTGTATAAGCCCCCTTTTTTTTATTGCTAAAAAACAATTACACCTTTCTTTCTACTTGACATTCTACTATACTATTTGTATAGTAGAACTTCTGGTGTGAAAAGATAGCAGCAGATAAAATAAACAAAAAAACAAACCAAAAAAACAAAAAAATTATGAAAAAAAATCAGGTAATGGTTCCACAACTTGCTATCGCAGGAGGAATCCTTTATGAAATCATCACCAATCCTGAACGCAATGGATTGAACGTGGAATACATCCAAAACATGATCAAGTCTAAGACAAACACCAAGTGTGAAGACATGAGCATTGACTATCTTGATACGAACGTTGCAGTGGACTGGAAAACAATTGCTTGTGTAGCGATGAAAAGATGTACGGAAGTGTACCCGATAAATATCGTTATCGATCTCAAAAGATTCTGTAATCAGAATCCGGAAATTACAGCATGGCTCGATGAAGTATGCGAAAAAACCGAAGTGAATGATTCTGAATACAGTTATTTTACCTTAAAACTGATGTTGGCGATCAATAACCAACTGGTTTTGAGTGAAATGGGTCCTCAGCTTACCAAAAAGGAAACCATCCAATCCCTTATTGGGCGTACTAATAAGTTTTTTGAAGGCTCAAGCGTCAGCCCTATCCAATCCATCGATGATGATGTCCTGGCATATATAGCGGGAACAACAGTGATGAATATCAAAAGCACCCCATCTGAGGTATTGAAAAATCATACCAAACAATCATCTAATTGGAGGATGCTGATCAATAATTACCTCATCAAGTATTCTACTCACTATATCTCAACATGGCCAATCAATAATTTGGATGCCGTTGAATCCTATAGCAACAAAGAAGAGGTTAATTCCACTACGTAAAATCTACAGATAAAATTAGTATTTGAAGGAGGCGTATACGCCTCCTTTTTTTTATACTTGACATTCTACTATACTATTTATATAGTAGCTATTCTGTTATGAACGAATCATATCAGATAAATAATTAATATAAACCAAAAAAAACAAAAAAAGATCATGATCAACAAAAAACAAATTGGAGTTGCAGCAGACATGCTTTATGATTTCATCACTGACACAAAACACGAAAAAATTACTTTGGAAGAGTTAAAAAACCAGGTAATCGCTGAAACAAATGTAAAATGCAAAACACTAAGCATTGCAGCAATTCAACCAAATGCTACTATTGATTGGCAGCCTATTGCCCGTATGGCAATCAGAAAATGTACTGATCTGAAACCGAACAATTTCATCAATCTGACTATTTTCTGCGGTAAAAACTGGGATATTACAGCATGGTTATATACCATCTGCGGTACAAAAAATCCGACTGCTATCGAAAAAGATTATTTTACGTCACAATTGATGTTGGGTTTCATCAACCAGTTGGTATTGAGCTTTACTGAAGTTGAGAAAGGCAAAGAAGAAACAATTGCTTATCTGATCAAAGCTACCAATGAATTCTTTGAAAACACAAAAATCAAAGGTACAACAAAAATTGTTGATGATGTCCTGTCAGATATTGCAAAAACAATAGTAGACAACATCAAAACAACAGCGCCGGACATGTTGGAAGGATATGCTAAAATCATTGATTGGCAAATAAATAACTGGTCCAATCTTGCTAAGCATGCCGAACACATGGTTGCCATCTGGCCAGCATGGAATACGCATAAAAAAGAAGAAAAAACTACCGCTACAACTTAATCTTGTGGCAAACAATTAATAATTTAAGGGGGCGTATAAGCCCTCTTTTTTTTATTTAAAAAAAAATCGCAGCCTCATACAGGTGCGATTCACTGGTATAAAAACATTAGTTTTTACGCGATGATCAGCCGAAGATTTTCACATATCTTATTTTGGATCTCTTCTTCAGATATATTTTTTCTATATGTCTGGATAGTCGTGTATGCATTTCCAAGCCCATCATCTTGGATACTATAATATTTTTGGCTATCATATATCCTTATGAAATGTCCAATCGCATCATAGTTTTTTGAATTAAAATCTTCAAAGCTTCCATAATAGAAGCTAAGACATTTCCGTGCAAATCGTTTTATGGATCTCTCCATGATATCCACTTTTCCATTTCCTTTCAATCGTCTCATCCTTCTTATGAATTGGACGATTTCTTGATGTTGCATTTTTTTGGTGAATCGCTTGTGCATCACAATATATGTTATGATTATGCCAATCAATCCTCCAATACCAGAGCCTATTAAAATTAGATACATTGAATGTGTCATGGTTTGTTTCTCCTTTTCTTTTGTTTGGGTGAGTATATTTTGTTTTTTGATAAGAATATATATTTAATCTCAAAAGTCAACCAACAAAAAAATCCCGTAGGATATGTTGCATTGCAACATCTCTACGGGAATATATTTTTTATATGTATGGTCATTGCGATCCGCCTGGGCGGAGAAGCAATCTTATTTTATTATTTTTAGATTGCTTCGTCGCTTGCTTCTCGCAATGACAAATAAAAATAATTTCTAGTATTTCTCACATTTCACCACATAATAATTTTTCTCGTGATCACAGGCAGGACATTTTTCTGGTGGAGTTTTTCCTTTGTGGATATACCCGCACTTGGTGCACATCCATTCGATATCTTCAGCCTTTTCCGCTAAAGTGCCTGCTTGGAGTTGATCACGTATCGCTTGGTATCTTTCTTCGTGATGTTCTTCTGCGTGAGCTATGCTGAGAACTCTTGTAGCGATTTCTGGAAATCATTCTTCTTGAGCGATCTTTGCAAATCCAGGATAGAGGTTGGTATTTTCATTATGTTCGCCATCAATAGCGTATTGAAGATTGTCCAGAGTTGTTCAGCTTTTTACAAAAGCAACCGCATCTACAATCACTTCATCCATATCTTCTCCCATCTTTTTTTTGACGATCTGGATCATCTTAAAGAACCGTTCTGCATGCTCTTTTTCCTGATCTGCGGTCTCCTCGAATATTTCTGCTATCTGGAGATATCCTTCTTTTCTGGCTATGCTTGCATAGATTGTATAACGGCTTCTTACTTGTGATTCTCAAACAAATCCTTTGGTGAGAGCATCTAAAGTTTTTCTCATCGTGTATTTCTATAAAAAGTAAAAATATTTAGTTTTGGTATACCGTTCTATTTGTGAAATGTTAGTCATTTTGATGGTCAAATTAAGTCCAAAAAAAGTCCTCTAAAATTTGCACATCCTCCTCCAAAAATTTCTCTTATTTTTGGTTGAAGGATGGGTAATTTCAGTAGTTAAAAAAGTCCTCTAAAATTTGCTTTTTTTTCGTTTTCGGGATATAATTAATTTATCTCTCTTTGTTTTTATATATTAAATTTAAACAAAATGAAACTCCATCAACGTCTTCGCTCTCATCTCAAACTCCACCACAAGAAATATCTCTTTGGTGTGTTCTGATCTTTTGCTATCGTCAAGATGGTAATACTCTTTGCTGGATTTTTTGGTATCCTTCGTTACTGATGAACTTTTGCTATAAACAACGAATTAGATTTAAATAGTGAGAATATCACCAATTATTGTTCCACCGATTCAACTTACTGTTATTTAAATGATTATGGTTTTACGAGCATCGCTCCAAATACCTTCATCAATCATACTATGTTGACAACAATATATCTATATGCTAACCAACTTACCTCTATTGATGCTGATGCTTTCAACTGACTTTCTACTTTAACATATCTTGATCTTTCCGATAATCAATTAACGACATTACCAGAAAGTATATGAAATCTTACTGGTTTAGTAGAATTATATATGCATAATAATCAATTAACTTCATTGCCGGAAAGTATCGGGAA